>CAEZTY010000168.1_pt1 | contig 3641 bp, 1 predicted proteins | sample 7264341 | NCBI WGS metagenome assembly CAEZTY01 (sample SAMEA6813815, study PRJEB35770) | uncultured Microthrixaceae bacterium | biome: Freshwater; feature: Freshwater reservoir; material: water | place: Czech Republic | collected 2016-04-20 | depth 0.5m m | reverse complement strand
GGGTTACCGACTCGAGCAATCGTTGAACGGATCCACGTGGACCGACACGATCCAACTCGGTCCCGACGTCTTCACTATTGCTCCGGCGAGTCGTTCGATATCGGTGTCATCGAACAAAATGAATGCTCTTGGAATCGATAGTTTGACCATGGTGACCTCGCTCGGTACGAACTATGTAGTTGCCGGAGTGTTGTCACCGATGGGATCAGGTCTTGCGGATACAACAGCACTCACCGTGACTGGCTTGCAGACCGGAACGCGCTACTGGTTCCGAGTTCAGTCCTACACCGTCGTAGGAGATAGTCCGTGGGCAGAGGTTGCTGCGGTTGCATCATCGTCGCCAAGTCCTGCGGTCTCTCCCGTGGCGACACCTGGTAATGGTTCGGCATCGCTTGCGTGGGAACCATCGGTAAGCGACGGTGGCAGTCCCGTCTCCTATTTGGTTGAGCGCTCACTCGATGGTGGACTCACCTGGCAGACCGTCGCGACAACTTCGGGAATATCTTTGACAGACGCTCCATTGGAAAATGGGGTTGCGGTTCTTTATCGAGTGACGGCATCGAACGCGGCTGGTTCAGCGGCACCTTCGATCTCGGCCCCGGTTACTCCTCAGGGCACTGCGGTTCCGGAAGCACCGGACACATCTCTCGGGACAACGCCGGTTGCGACGCCAGGATCGTTACTGCCCTACACGGGCTCAAACGGCGTCGTGCCCTTTGTGGCGCTCGGTCTGATCCTTCTTCTCCTTGGCGCTGGGGCGGGTCTTCTCGCTCGGCGCCGGGAGCAGGGGAGTCTGGCGAGTCCTGAACTGGAGCCAGTTCTCGGCGACTAGGACCTGGGTTCGATGTGACCTGCTTCGTCAAAGCAGATAACAAACATAAATTATTCAGAATGGTTACAATGTGTCATGGCCTTCGCCGTTCTCGTCATCGTTGTAGGACTCATCGTGGGAGTCGCAATTGAATTGGCGCTGTCAAAGCGTCGCGGCGCGAAGCCGATCCAACGGATAGCGATCGACTCGGAAACCCTCTTGCCATCGACTCCCCGGGCTGCGGAGCCTCGCATTATTGAAGACGGCGAAGGTTTCCGTGTTGTCGGGCCAGTGGTCTACGACCATGGCGCAGCAGCGCAGCGGGAACCTGATGGTGGTTTCGAGGGGCCTGACGCGCTGCAGAGTTGAATCGAAGGTTGCTGCGCGCAGTCATTAGGCTGAGGGGATCATGTACCCGATGACCGCGAACGAGCTGCGCCGAGCATTCACCTCGTTCTTCGAGGCCCGAGGCCACACGATTGTTCCCTCGGCGAGCCTCATTCCTCACGATCCTGATCTTCTCTTCACTGTCGCTGGAATGGTGCCGTTCAAGCCCTACTTCCTCGGCGAACAACAACCACCGTTCAGTCGGGCCACCACAGTTCAGAAGTGTGTTCGCGCTGGCGGCAAGGATTCCGATCTTGAAGAGGTCGGGCGCGATGCCCGGCATCTTTCGTTTTTCGAAATGCTCGGCAACTTCTCGTTCGGTGACTACTTCAAACATGAAGCCATCCCTATGGCCTGGGACATGGTCACCAATCTCTTTGGTATCGATCCAGAACTGCTCTGGGTCACCTGCCATCTGAGCGATCAAGAAGCTGCCGATATTTGGCGCGACGAAGTTGGCGTAAACCCCGAACGCATCCAGTTCCTCGATGCCGACAATTGGTGGGGCCCACCTGGAGGGCCTCCCGGTCCTTGTGGTCCTTGTTCGGAGATTTATGTCGATAAGGGTGCGGCCTATGGCCCCGATGGGGGGCCCGCTTCCGGCAGCGACGAACGATTCCTCGAAATTTGGAATCTCGTCTTCATGCAGTTTGCGCGTGACACCGATGGTCACGACACCGAGCTGCCGAAAAAGAACATCGATACCGGCGCCGGCCTCGAACGCATCCTTGGTGTACTGCAGGGTGTCGATTCGGTTTTTGAAACCGACGTGCTCGCGCCACTGGTCGAAACCGCACAGCGCATCACCAATACGCGCCTCGGGGCAGGGGAGCGTTCCGACATCTCGCTGCGCATCCTCGCCGAGCATGCGCGCACGATGAGCTTCCTTGTGAGCGATGGGGTCTTCCCTTCGAACGAAGGACGCGGCTATGTGCTGCGTCGCATTATTCGTCGGGCTGTTCGCGAGGCGTATCTTCTCGACGTAGCCGACCTTGTGACACCGACACTCGTCGACACAACTGTCGAGGTTATGGGTGAGGCGTACCCGGATCTCGTCAAGCAGCAAGACTTTGTGCGGACCGTGGTTGCGCGTGAAGAGGAACGCTTCCGCGCCACACTTAAATCGGGCACTGCCTTGCTTGACACAGAACTCGATCGACTTGGTCCAGGCGCGACTATCGGCGGTTCGGTCGCCTTCCTTCTCCACGACACGCACGGATTTCCCCTTGAATTGACTCGTGAAATCGCTCTTGAACGCGGTCACGATGTTGACGAAGACGGTTTTGCTACAGAAATGGCAGAGCAACGTCGACGAGCCAAAGACGCTCGAAAAGGCGGCGGTGCTGGCGGAGTGGAAGTCTTCGCTGCCATCTCAGCCGAACACGGCTCAACGCTGTTTCTTGGCGATGATTCCTATGCCATCGATGCAACAGTTCTTGCCGTTACCGAAGATTCGATCGTTCTCAATCAGACGCCGTTCTACGCAGAATCAGGCGGTCAGGTTGGCGATATCGGCGTCATTACGTCACCGACCGGTCGGGCTCGCATCGTCGAGACGATCTACGGCGCCCCCGGTGTTGTGCGGCATCGTTTTGAGGTTCTCGAAGGCGACATCGAAGTCGGTCAGGCCGTCAACGCCGTCATTGATGGCGAACGACGCGATGCGATCAAGCGCAATCACACCGCAACACATCTTCTGCACTGGGCGTTGCGTGAAACCCTTGGTGACCATGTGAAGCAGCAAGGTTCGCTTGTGGGTCCCGATCGACTTCGTTTCGACTTCTCCCATTACGACGCGCTAAGCGACGACGAAATCATTGCGATCGAAGATCTTGTCGCCGCCGACATCCTTGAAAACTCTCCTGCTCGCCATTACGAAACCACGAAAGACAAAGCAGAAGCGAGCGGCGCGATTGCGTTCTTTGGCGACAAATACGGCGACGTTGTGAAGGTTCTTGAAGCTGGGCCGCACTCAACGGAACTTTGCGGCGGCACCCATGTAAAAGCACTTGGCGATATTGGTCCGGTAAAGATCATTAGTGAAGCCTCGATCGGCTCGAACATTCGTCGCATCGAAGCGGTATCAGGTACTGGTCCCATCGAACGCCTGCGTGAAGACGAACGTCGCATCAAGGCGGCTGCCGATGCCATGGGTGTGGCCACCGACGAACTTGTCGACGCCGTCGAGCGTCGCGTCGCTGAAGTGAAAGAACTTCGAACGCGTATTCGCGATCTTGAACGCCAGGCTGCTGCTGGTCGTTCCGGTGAACTCGCCGATCTCGCTATCGACGGCATTGTTATTGAACGTGTCGATGGGCTCGACCGTGACGGCGTTCGCGATCTTGCCGTTGCCATTCGCGATCGTGCCGGCATTAAGGCTGTTGTGCTCGGGACTGCACCCGAAGGTGGCGGCGTCACGATCGTTGCTGCAGTTGCAGCCGAT
>CAEZTY010000142.1_pt1 | contig 4427 bp, 4 predicted proteins | sample 7264341 | NCBI WGS metagenome assembly CAEZTY01 (sample SAMEA6813815, study PRJEB35770) | uncultured Microthrixaceae bacterium | biome: Freshwater; feature: Freshwater reservoir; material: water | place: Czech Republic | collected 2016-04-20 | depth 0.5m m | reverse complement strand
TGCTCCGGTGAGAAAGGCGACCTTGCCGTCGAATCGGCCCGGAATCACATATGGCATGGAAATCTCCCCCGCTGGTGATGAGAGCCGAGATCCTCGCACATCGAGTACTTCGCGTGTCGCGTGCGACCATGTTTTCTGAAGGTGGCGACTCGCGATACGTTGCCAAGACGCTGAGGCGCCACGGTGGCACCTCTCGGGAGGAGCTAGAGATGGACATCAAGGCCGGTAGTCGACTCGCTTGCCCAGAGTGCAGCGTCGAACTCGTCGTGGTCCGTCCCCCGAGCTCACCTGTCGCACTTACCTGCGGTGGCGTCGAAGTTGTCGAAGCTGCGGCCGATCGACCAGGTGGAGGCCATGCCGACGCCAGTGGCGATGGCACCCTCGTTGGCAAGCGCTACGCCGACGAAGATTCGGGCATTGAGGTTCTGTGTGCCAAGCCCGGTCCCGGCACGTTGGCTGCCGATGGTCGTGAAGTCCCCATCAAGGGCGCCAAGCCGCTTCCATCCTCTGACTGATCTGAAGGTCGTCGCGTGAATCTTTCGCTTTTGCTCGAGATGTCGGCATCGACACTCGAGGACCGTCCCGCGGTTACGTCAGGGTCGCGGACTCTGAGTTACGCACAACTCGATGCTGCTGCTCGCCGATGCGCGGCAAAGTTTCTTTCTATGGGGGCGACTGGCGTCGTCTATTGCGGAACGAATGATGCGAGTTTCCCGATTGCAGTCTTTGGTGCCGCGTATGCAGGGCTTCCGTTCATTCCGCTGAACTATCGCCTCGGCGAGGAACAACTCCAACCGTTAGTTGAAGCAAATCTCGGCGCGGTAATCATTGCGGAAACGGCAAAGGTTCCTGGCGCCGATCCCGCCATGGTTGTACTTCGGTCGACGTTGCTCGATGCTGAATTTTCGACAGCAGCCGATGTCGAACTTCCGGCCTTCGTCGATCCCGAAGATGTCGCAATTGTTCTCTACACGTCTGGAACTTCGGGTACGCCAAAAGCGGCGCTGCTTCGCCATCGCCATCTCACTGCCTATGTGATCGGCACTGTTGAATTCGCTGGGGCTGACCCAGAACAAGCTGCGCTTGTCACCGTTCCGCCGTATCACATCGCTGGTTTGGCCAACCTTCTGTCGAACATGTACTCGGGACGTCGCATCGTCTATCTGGAATCCTTCGATGCGCAGGTGTGGCTCGACACGATTCGTAATGAACGCATTACTCAAGCGATGGTCGTCCCAACCATGCTTGCTCGGGTTGTTCAATTGCTCGATGGTTCACCCGCCGGTGCTCCATCGCTAGCGACACTTTCGTACGGCGGAGCGCGCATGCCGCTTCCTGTTCTTGAACAAGCCCTTGAATTGTTCGTGGGTACTGGGTTCGTGAATGCCTATGGGCTGACGGAAACCTCATCGACAATCGCCTTGCTCGGTCCCGAAGATCACGATGCGGCATTTGCCGGAGATCCAGTGGCCAAAGTTCGACTGGGCTCGGTTGGCAAAGTGCTTCCCGGTATCGAAGTTGAAGTGCGCGACGAAGACGGCAGTGTCCTTCCCGTTGGCGAACCCGGATTGGTGTTTCTCCGGGGTGAACAGGTTTCGGGTGAATACGAAAGCGGAAGCGTCGTCGATGCCGAAGGATGGTTCCCGACCAAAGATCGCGGTTGGATCGATCAAGACGATTACCTCTTCATCGAGGGTCGCGCCGATGACACCATCATTCGCGGAGGCGAGAATATTGCTCCTGCAGAAATCGAGGACGTCTTACGTCGTCATGAAGCCATTATCGATGCTGCGGTTGTAGGAATCCCCGACGACGAATGGGGTCAGCAGATCGCTGCTGTCGTGGTCATGAGGCCCGGGGCCTCGGTATCGGTCGATGAACTCCACGACTATTGCCAGTTGCATCTGCGCAGTTCGAAGACCCCCTATCGGATTGAATTCCGCGACGAATTGCCGCATACGCCGACGGGCAAACTTCTTCGACGTGAGGTCCTCGCCGATCTCCTGGGGTAAGCAACTCGCGTTCTTTCTCCTAGATTGACGGTTGTGGATTTCACTCTCGACGACGATCATCGTGCGCTGAAAGCCGAGGCCGAATCATTCGCAGCCGAAGCTGTTGCGAAGTACGGCCGATTTAATGATTCATGGCTGTGTTCGTTCTCGCGTGAGTGTTCGAAAGAGTTGGCGGAACGCGGCTGGATCGGAATGACATGGCCGAAGGAATTCGGTGGCGGTGGTCGCTCTCCCGTTGACCGATTGATCGTGAGCGAAGCGCTTATTGCTGCGGGTGTCCCAATCGGCGCCACATGGTTTGCTGATCGTCAGATGGGTCCGGGGCTTTATACGTTTGGGACTGCAGAACAGTGTGAGCGTTATCTCCCAGAGATCTTGGCGGGTGATGTCACCTGGTGCATCGGCATGTCGGAACCAAACAGTGGGTCCGACCTTGCGTCGTTGACGACTTCGGCAGTTCGCGATGGCGATGAGTGGGTCATTAACGGACAAAAGATCTGGACATCGTTCGCCCACGAATCGGACTATTGCTATTTGATCTGTCGCACGGAGTCGGTTCCCAACAAACCGCATCTAGGTATCAGCGAAATCATCGTGCCGATGGACACGCCTGGGATTGAAGTTCGATCGATTCGGGACATGGTCGATGCTCGCCACTTCAACGAGGTGTGGTTCGACAACGTGCGGGTGCCGATCGGAAACCTTGTTGGCGTCGAGGGCAACGCGTTCTCTCAGACAATGCGGCAACTTGAACATGAGCGCGGTGGAATCGATCGTTTGGTTTCGAATCGGGCGCTGTACTTGCACGCCCTCGAGATGGCCAACACCTCTGATCCGGTTATTCGCCAGGAAATCGCCGAACTCGAGATCGGCTTCATCGTTGGTCGACTGCTGGTGTACCGAAGCGTGCTCGGCCAGACGCCTGCGGGTTTCGCAGCAGGAACAAAATGTGTCTGCACGGAGTACGAACAGCGGGTCGCAGACTTTGCCGCCCGGATCATGGGCCCCGAAGCAATGTTGCATTCGGAATGGTCGACAGAAATTGCGTATGCCCCGGCCTACACAATCATGGGGGGCACCTCCAACGTGATGAGAAATATTCTGGGCGACCGGGTTTTGGGCCTTCCCCGTTAACAGGTCGGCATCCCTGCTTGAGACAGGCAACAATGACCCCATGATCACGCTCGAAGTTTCAGACCGTGTTGCCACCATCACTCTGAGTGATCCGGAACGCCGGAACATTGTTTCCGCAGCGCTTAATGCCGCTGTGGTCGAGGGGATGGACGAACTTGAATCTCGTGACGATGTCGGGGCCATCGTTGTGACTGGAGCGCCGCCGGCATTCTGCGCCGGCGCCGACCTCGATGACCTTGCGGCGTGTGACACAGAAGAAAAACTGCGCAAGATCTATTCAGGATTTCTTCGACTCGCTAACTCTCCCTTACCCACAGTTGCTGCAGTGAATGGCGCCGCTGTTGGCGCCGGTCTCAATCTTGCGTTGGCGTGCGACGTGATCCTTGCTGGACAGTCGGCCAAGTTCGATACGCGATTCCTTCGGATTGGGCTCCATCCAGGCGGTGGCAATACCTGGCGCCTTCGGCGGATTACGGACCTTCAGTCGACGATGGCGCTGGTGCTGTTCGGCGAAGTGATCGATGGAGCGCGTGCCGCAGAAATCGGGTTGGCATGGAAGTGCGTGCCCGATGCAGAACTCCTCGGTGTCGCCCAGTCGATGGCTGCCAAAGCTGCGGCTGGGCCTTCCGAGGTTGTTCGTTTGATGAAATCCACAATTCTTGGGATGGACGCAGTTACGAATTCTGAAGACGCGGTATCAGCAGAGTTGGGTCCGCAACTTGCTTCACTTGGTGGTGCGGCATTTGTTGAACTTCTCGCACAACTTCGGGCTCAGATTGCCGCCAAGTCCTGAACAGTGACTTCTGAATCGTCGGGCTGGAATTCTGCGGTCGCGTTTGCCGATCGGGCCATTGAGCGACTTTCCTCGTTAGGTATTCCGAGTAGTGGCAGCGGGATCGAACTTCTTTCGAAGCGCGAACTGTTCACCGATCCGCTGGTCGCGCGCCAAGTTTCGATGGGTGGATTCTGCCGACTGATTCCTACTGCCGATGGATGGTGTGCGGTCCATCTGCCTCGTGAAGATGATCTTGATTTGCTTCCCGCTTGGGTTGGCATCGAAATGAAGTCGACAGAGATCCCATGGGATGCACTCGAGTCGGCGCTTTCACTTCGCTCGACTGGTGATCTCGTTGGAGTGGCTCAAGAACTTGGTTTGGCTGTTGCGGCAGTGCCGAGCGGGGACGATCAACAATTGATCGATCGTGGCACGACAAATGTTGCTCGGCCTTGGATTCAACGGAGTGTGGGTACGCGTCGAAGTGGAATGACGCTGAACGATGC
>CAEZTY010000104.1_pt1 | contig 6841 bp, 4 predicted proteins | sample 7264341 | NCBI WGS metagenome assembly CAEZTY01 (sample SAMEA6813815, study PRJEB35770) | uncultured Microthrixaceae bacterium | biome: Freshwater; feature: Freshwater reservoir; material: water | place: Czech Republic | collected 2016-04-20 | depth 0.5m m | reverse complement strand
TTCAGTTCGTCACGAAGATGCGAAACGAACTGCACAGCGAGTTCTTCACCGTAGAGATCGGCATCGAAGTCGATGAGATGAGCTTCGAGCAGCGATGTATCAGCGAATTCGTAGAACGTCGGACGGCGACCAAGCGAAATGGCACAGGCTCGGTTGACACCGTCGGGGGTGCGACACCAACCGGCATAGATGCCGTCGGCGGGCAGACAGATCGTTTCAGGAATCGCAAGGTTTGCCGTGCGAAACCCAAGATCGCGTGCACGCCCATCGCCGTGACCAACGATGCCTCGAACCTCATGCGGTCGACCCAACATTGCATTGGCCGATTCAAGATCGCCACCACTCAGAGCTGCACGAATGCGCGTGGACGATACAGATTCGGTGGAAGGGATTCCGTTCAGGTCGACCAGTTCATGGGCCAGCGTTTCGAAGCCGAGTTGCACGCCCATCTCGACCAGCAGCGCAACGTTTCCAGCACGCTTCGTGCCGAAGTGAAAATCACTTCCGACCGTGATGAGTTTTGCATTCAACAACCCGACAAGATCCTCAGCGACAAACTCGGCTGCTGTCTGCAGAGCGCGCTGCTCGTCGAATCGCACTACAAACGTGGCATCGACACCACACTCAGCGAGAAGTTCGAGCTTTTGATCGAGATCAGTAAGTAAGAGCGGTGCCGATTCGGGCCGAACAATCGAGGCTGGATGCCTATCGAACGTAACGACAACAGTTCTCAGTCCGCGTTCAGCGGCAAGCGCCTTCAAAGTTTTGATCACCTGCCGGTGACCGCGATGCACGCCATCGAAGGCACCGATGGTGATCGCTGCGCCCTGATCGAAACGATCGCTTTGTTGGTTGTCGTAGATGACGTCCATGTCGAGTCGAACGCTACCGTCCGTCGACCGGAGCGACGACAACATCAGGCTTCGCCGTGCCGCCACGATGAGCGATGTACATCGCCAATAACGTGCCTTCCGCATTCACGACTGCCCAAGGCCCATCACCGATGAATCGATCATCGACCGCAAGCACCTTGCCGTGGCCGACATCGATCCGTTCTGCCTCGGTGGCCACCACCCTGGGGTGATCACGCATGGCCTCGGCGGGCGTCAGCAGTTGCTCGGGCGAAACCTTCTCGAGAGGGTGCGCTTCGCCCAACGTGAACGACCCGATAGCGGTGCGGCGCAATTCACGCAGATGTGCACCCCCACCGAGGGCATGGCCCAGATCAGCAGCAAGAGTCCGCACGTAGGTCCCCGAGGAACACTCCACCTCGGCGGTGATGACAAGCGGATCAGCCGTCGGCGCAACCGTGAAGCGATGAATCGTCACCGGACGCGGCGCACGCTCGACTTCAATTCCTTCGCGAGCGAGTTCATGAAGACGTTTCCCGTCGATCTTTACCGCTGACACCATTGGCGGAATTTGCATGATGTCGCCTGTGAGTCCCGGAACAGCAGCTTCTACCTGTGCGAACGTCAACGCTGACATTTCATGTGTTGCAGTCGTCTCACCGGAGGAATCAAGCGTCGAGGTTTCGATACCGAAAACGATTTCGCAGGTATAGGTCTTCGGTAATGCGGTGAGGTACTTCAACAACCTTGTGACTCGTCCGACACCCAGAAGCAAGATCCCAGTGGCATCGGGATCAAGCGTGCCCGAATGACCGACTTTGCGCGTACCTAAAAGTCCACGCGACTTCGCAACCACATCATGCGAAGTCCAACCCGCTTCTTTATCGACGACGACCAAACCATCAGGACCGTCTTCGCGCTTCTTCGCACTCACGATTCGGTGGGATCTGGTTCCGGTCGGGGTCCTTCGGCCAGAAGCGATTCGATCCGTGCCCCAGCGCGAACTGCGGGGTCAGGCGCAAACGAAAGTTCCGGAGTGCGCTTCATCCGGGCCTCACGGCCGATGGCGGACTGGAGCTTGTAGCGAATCTCACCGAATGCTGCGAGCACCTCGGGATCGCCCTCTTCGTCTTGGATCGAATCGAAGTACACCTTGGCATGGCGAAGATCGCCCTCGATGTCGACAGACGTAACGGTCACAAGGTGCAGACGGTCATCGTCCATACGCTCAAGTTCACCGGCGATGATTTCGCGTAGCAACTCGTTGAGTCGGGCAGTGCGCGGATACTGACGGGCCGAGCCGTGGTTGCTTCGTCGACTCATGCAAACGCCTCCTGGTTGACGCCAAGGAATGCGAACGGCAAACCGTCCGACAGAACTTAGGTGCGCGGGATCTCGCGGTCTTCGTAGGTTTCGATGATGTCGCCGGGCTTGAGGTCTTGGAAATCGGTGAGACCGATACCGCACTCGAATCCGGAAGCGACTTCTCGGACATCGTCTTTGAAGCGACGAAGTGACGAGATGGAGCCCTTCCAGATGACCGTTCCTTCTCGAAGGAACCGCACCTTGGAACCACGCGTGATCTGGCCGTTGGTGACATAGCAACCGGCGATGGCGCCAACTTTGGGAACACGGAAGATCTCGCGAACCTCGGCATCACCAGTAACGATTTCCTCGAACTCAGGCTTAAGCATGCCAAGCATCGCTTTTTCGATGTCTTCAAGGACCTGATAGATGATTTCGTAGGCACGGATTTCGACATGCTCGGTGTCGGCCAGTTCACGAGCCTGACGATCGGGTCGGACATTGAACCCGATGATCGTGGCATTTGATGTAGCCGCCAGCTGCACGTCGTTCTGCGTAATGCCGCCGACAGCGCGATGCACGAATGCGAGTTTGACTTCGTCGCGCTCAAGCTTCTTGAGGCTCTCGGTGAGGGCTTCGAGTGAACCGGTGACGTCGGCCTTCAAGATGAGATTCAGTGTTGCCGACTCGCCGGCTTGGATCTGCTGGAAGATGTCTTCGAGCTTCGCTCCGCCGCTCATCGCATGCGCTTCACGACCGATCGTGGCAACACGCAACCAATGTTCACGAGTCGACGCGACCTTCGACGCAGTCTTCTCGTCGGGAGCGACGACGAATCGATCGCCAGCAATGGCCACATCGGACAATCCGAGGACCTGCACCGGCGCTGAAGGGCCAGCTTCTTTGATCTGATTGCCTTGATCGTCGATGATGGCGCGAACGCGTCCCCATGCCGCACCAGCGACCATTGGGTCCCCGACACGAAGTGTTCCGTGCTGCACGAGCACAGTGGCCACCGGACCGCGACCAATGTCGAGGTTTGATTCGAGCACGACACCGCGTGCACGTCCGTCTGGGGTTGCTCGAAGATCTTCGAGGTCGGCCATGATGAGCACGTTCTCGAGAAGATCATCGATGCCGAGGTTCTGCAACGCAGAGACTTCGACCATGACGGTTTCGCCACCCCAAGCTTCGGGGACAAGAGCGTGTTCAGACAATTGCTGCATCACGCGAGTGGGATCGGCGTTGTCACGATCGATCTTGTTGATCGCAACAATGATCGGGACATCGGCAGCTTTTGCGTGATTGATGGCTTCGATGGTTTGCGGCATGACCCCATCGTCGGCGGCAACCACAAGGATGACGACGTCGGTTGCATCGGCACCACGGGCACGCATAGCGGTAAACGCCTCATGGCCGGGGGTATCGAGGAACGTGATCGCTCGATCGTCTTGGATGACTTGATACGCACCGATGTGCTGGGTGATGCCGCCGGCTTCGCCCGCAACAACGTTTGCATGACGGATCTGATCAAGGAGTTTGGTCTTGCCGTGATCGACGTGACCCATGACAGTGATCACCGGCGGACGATGCGGCCATGCTTCATAGATTGCATCGTCGACATCGACTTCGAGCAAGAGCATCTTCTGCAGTTCAACTTCTTGCTCTTCACCAGGATTAACGAGACGAATTGATGCGCCGATTTCGGCAGCAAACAACTCGATCATGTCGTCACTCAACGACTGTGTTGCGGTGACCATTTCGCCCTGTTGCATGAGGAATCGAACAACGTCTGCCGCAGTTCGATTCATCTTGGGACCAAGATCTTGCGCGGTTGAGGCGCGTTCTACAACGACCTCGCCAGTGGGGATCGGTGCTTCACGAGGCGTGTAGCTCGGTGCATCGATCGGCTGAAGTTCATCGCGGTTACGACGACGACGACCCTTGCGCTTCGGACGCGGGCCACCAGGACCGCCGCCGGGACGACCGCCACCAGGACGACCGCCACCACCAGGACGACCGCCGGGACCGCCACCAGGACCGCCGCCACCAGGACCAGCGAAGCCGCCGCCAGGACCGCCGCCACCGGGACCGCCACCAGGACGGGGACCGTTGAAGCCGCCACCGCCGCCGGGCCGAGGACCACTGAAGCCACCGCCACCAGGACGACCTGCACCAGCGCCAGGACCACCGGGACGTCCACCAGGACGCGCTCCGGGAGCGGGTGTTTCACGACGCGCACCAGGAGGAGGCGGAATGGGCTTGCCGGTTGAAGAAATCGGGGGACGCCCACCGGGGGGAGGAGGAATGGGCTTGCCGGTTGTCGAGGTGGGCGGGCGCTGCGGCATTGGCGCGCGCGCTGCCGGTGCGTCAACTGCCGGAGCAGCCGGAGCTGGAGTTGCAGGAGCCTCAGAAACAGGAGCGGCAGGTGCCGCCGGAGCTGCGGGAGCTGGAGCAGGAGCAGGAGCCGGCGTCTCACGGCGTGGCCCAGCGCTACCGGAAGAAGAAATGACTCGCTTCGGAGCAGCAGGCTTTAACGCCGGGGCAGGTGTCGGAGCAGGTTCGGGTTCAGTCGCAGGGGCAACATCGACGACTGGCGCAGTGTCAGCAACTGGAGTGTCGACAACGGGCGCGGGTTCGTCGGCAACAACGGGAGTTTCCTGGTCTGCCGGTTCAGCATCGGCCTTCTTCGCCGCCGCTTTCTTGGCAGGTGCTTTCTTGGCTGCGGTTTTCTTTGCCGCTGCCTTCTTGGCGGGAGCTTCAGGTTCCTCAGGCTGGACATCGCGCACGAGGCCTTCGCGCTCAGCCTTACGGCGAACGCGGTCTGCTTGCGGCTCGACCACGCTCGAGGAATGACTCTTCACGCCGATCCCGAGCGCGACGCACAGATCCAAGGTCTCCTTATTGGTCAGACCCAGTTCTCGTGCCAGCTCGTACACACGGATGTTGGACGGCAACTGCTACCTCAGTGATCGTGGTTCGGGACCCGTCCAACGGAGCGTTAGATGGGCTCGACCCCCCATGGCAGGGCCACGGAATGGGTCTCTATCCTCGCACGACAAGAGGCCGAACGAGGAATGGTGTCGGCTATGCCGGATCGGCCGATCCGGATTCTTCCTCTGCAACCTGCTCTTCGGCGTCGACGATTGCTTCGGCCTCGACGACAACCTCAGCCTCGGCAACGGCCTCAGCAACGTTCTCGTCGAGATCTTCTGCCGCTTGGGCGTAGGCCTCGGCGGACATTGCCTCGCCGCCTTCAGCGGGCTGCCAGACCTGTTCGCCTGACTCAGCGTCGACGACCCATTCGCCTTCGGCCCAATCCTGATTGGCGTAGGCCTCTTCTTCGGCAAGTTGGGTTTCGGACTTGATGTCGACGCGCCAACCAGTGAGACGAGCAGCAAGTCGAGCGTTCTGCCCTTCCTTGCCGATCGCCAATGAGAGTTGGTAATCAGGAACGATGACCTCGGCGGTGCCGGTGTCTTCGTGGATACGAACTTCTTTGACCTTCGCCGGTGAAAGAGCTTTCATCACAAAATCGGCTGGTTCATCGCTGTAAGGAACGATGTCGATTTTTTCACCGCGAAGTTCGTTGACGACCATGCGGACGCGAGCACCGCGTGCGCCGACGCAGGCGCCGACGGGATCGACGTTGGAATCGTTCGAAAGCACGGCGATCTTGGTGCGTGCTCCTGGTTCACGAGCACAGGCCTTGATCTCGACAACACCGTCGGCGATTTCGGGAACTTCAAGTTCGAACAGTCGCTTGATGAGACCGGGGTGCGTGCGGCTCGTGACGATCTGCGGACCCTTTGCGGTCTTACGAACTTCGACGATGTAGGCCTTAACTCGCGCACCGGGTTCGGGACGTTCGTAGGGAACCTGTTCGGCTTGCGGCATAAGCGCTTCGACACGTCCGAGATCGAGCAACGTGTAACGCGCATCGGTCTGCTGAATGATGCCGGTAACGATGTCGCCTTCGCGACCCGCGTATTCCTCGTACTTCATTTCGCGTTCGGCTTCACGAATGCGCTGGTTCATGACCTGCTTCATCGTCTGCGCAGCCACGCGACCCCACACCTCGGGCGGTGGGGTGACATCGAACTCTTCGCCTTCGGGGACCCCGTCGTCGTCGAGGGCTTGTGCCATCACACGGATTTCGCCGGAATCGGGATCGATGATGACCCACGCATATTCCTGCGAATTCGGGAGCCGTTTGTATGCAGATTCGAACGCGTCGGCGAGTGCACCGAACAGCGTGTCGATCGAGATTCCCTTGTCGACGGCAAGTGCCTGCAGTGCCTCGATGAGATCAGGGGAGTTCATCACGACTGGACCTTCTCTTCCTTGTGGGACGCGTTCGACGCGTCCTTCTTGTCCTTCTTGGCTTTCATGTCTTTTGTTTTCTTGGCGCCCTTTGTCGATTTCACGGCTTTCTCGCCGCTCTTCGGACCGCCGGGCTTGGGCGCTGGCCCCCAGATAAAGGTGGTGCGCGCCTTTTCGATTTCGCCGAGGTTGAGCGTGATGCTCTCCCCGATTGGCTCTTCAAGAGCGACAGTGACGGTGGTTTCGTTCGAACTGGTAACGGTGCCGGCAAAGCGACGGCCGATGGGGTGGTTCGGGAATGTCTTGACCGCAACCGTGCGACCAACTGCCCACGCGTAGTGAGCTGGTGTGCGCAACACACG
>CAEZTY010000103.1_pt1 | contig 6907 bp, 8 predicted proteins | sample 7264341 | NCBI WGS metagenome assembly CAEZTY01 (sample SAMEA6813815, study PRJEB35770) | uncultured Microthrixaceae bacterium | biome: Freshwater; feature: Freshwater reservoir; material: water | place: Czech Republic | collected 2016-04-20 | depth 0.5m m | reverse complement strand
TGATTCGTTCAACGCCCTTGCCATTGGTGTCGATGAGGTGCACGTTTGGTCGGTTAAATGCGGGCAGATATTCGTCGTGGAAGCAAGGGCGCTTGCAACGAACGCCGTACCAAGGCTTGAGCTTCTCAGCGGTTTCGGGATCGTCAACCGCATCACCGATGCGCGCACGTACGGCTTCCATGATTTCGAAATCGATAAGTTCGAGTTCTGCTGCTTCAGCCGGATCGTCGGTGAACTTGGTGGTGTCGGTCCACATGACGTTGGTCCACTCGTCACCGACCATGTTCTCTTCAGGCTGCTGACCACAGACAGCACGCGTGAAGTTCTTGATGCGCTCGTCCTGCCAACCTGGCTTCAGGCTCTTAAACCACGCTTCGTCAGTTGGGGCCTGGCCGCGATATCCAACGAATGCTGGCGTGCGCTGGAACACAAAGAGTTCCTCGGCCGCTTCAGCAAGTCGGGGAACAACCTGCACTGCAGTTGCGCCGGTTCCGATGATGCCGACGCGCTTGCCCTTCAGTTTGTCCATGAGCTCTGACGGGCTGCCGCCGGTGAACTCGTAATCCCAACGACTCGTGTGGAATGACTTGCCCTTATAGTTCTCGATTCCAGGAATACCGGGGAGCTTCGCCTTGTGAAGTACGCCGCCGGCAACGACGATGAACTTCGTTGAAAGCACATCGTCACGCGTTGTGGTGACGGTCCATCGCTCGGTCTTTTCATTCCAGACCATGTCCTTGATTTCGGTCTGGAAAAGCGCGTTCTCGTACATGTCGAAGCGACGACCAAGTTGCTGGCAGTACGCAAAAATCTCAGGCGCAAGCGCGTAACGGTTGGTCGGCATGAAGCCGGTTTCTTCGAGCATTGGCAAGTACACGTAAGACTCAACGTCACACATCGCGCCCGGGTAACGATTCCAGTACCAGGTGCCGCCGAAGTCGCCGCCCTTTTCGATGATGCGGAAGTTGTCAACGCCGAGCTTGCGAAGATTCGCTGCTTCAAGCATTCCGCCGAAACCGCCGCCAACAATGACAGCGTCAACGTCGGCAATCTCCGGCTCACGTGTGAAGCCCGGTTCGACATAAGGATCACGATTGAATTCTTCGTACATGCCTGCGAGTGCTGAGTACTGAGCAGTGCCGTCAGACCGGAGTCGCTTCTCGCGTTCAGCGGCGTACTTTTGACGGGCCTCTTCGATGCTCGGTGACATGGCAGATGTTCCTCGGTGGTGATTGGGGCCCATGGGCCCGGCTGCGTACACGCCCACAGTATGCGACCCACACTTGGCCCGGTCCAAGGACCCGAGTCGCATGATTTTGGACCCTTTTCAAAAAGGCAGATCAGCCCTCGAGAACAACTTTGATGGCTGCGGTCCCAGCCGTTGCCGAACCAGCTTGTTTCGCAGTTTTCTTGTCACTTCGCTCGATGAGCAGGCGGTACATGATCCGGTACTTTCCCCGCACCGCTTCGCGCACCCTCGCCACCGCGTCCGGATCTAGGACTTCGGCATGTCCAGCAACCGCCACCGAACCTCGCTTTGGCCGGCCCCGAACGTTGCTGGCCTGAATCGTCACGGCTGGATTTTTCAGGATGCGCTTGATTTTCCACGAATCGGGGTCAGTCGTGAAGGCGTAGCCATCTTCAAATGGAACCACCCATACGGCCGTTGAAACCGGGGTTCCATCCTTTCGAAACGAAACAAAGGCGATGTACCGGGCTGCATCCAGTTCAGCTGTCATAACGAGAAGTATGCCGTCGATGGGCATTGAATCCATATGACGTGGCATTTGGTCGACCGGAAGAAAGAGATACCGTGCGCACCATGAATGACGAACTGAACGATTTCAACCAGCAGATCATGGATGAGTTCCGCGCCAATGCCGGAAACGTGGGCGGCCACTTCGAAGGCCGGCCAATGACAATCGTTCACCACGTCGGCGCAAAGAGCGGCATTGTGCGTCATGCACCACTCGTGTATCTCCCCAATGGTGACGATGTCGTCATCTTCGCTTCAAAGGGTGGCCAGCCGACCAACCCCGACTGGTATCACAACCTCATTGCCAATCCCGATACGCAGATCGAACTTGGAGCCGACATCGTGCCGGTTCATGTTCGCGAAGCAACCGGTGCTGAACGCGATGAACTGTTTGATCGTCAGAAGACGGCGAGCCCTGTGTTTGCAGAGTACGAAGCGGCAACCACTCGCGTCATCCCCGTCTTAGTGCTTGAACCTCGCTAACACTCTCAGCGGCGATTGCCCACTGATCAAACAGTGAGGTCGACGAATCCGCCGGTTGTGGTGAACGGCATCGAGCGTGTTTTTGAGAAATCAGTTTTTGCGAGATCGATCGCGTACCACTGAGGATCACCAATGGTGTTGTAGATGTAGCGACTGCCAGTGAGATTGGAAACGGTCGACCACATCGTCAGCAATGGCATGAGGCCATTTGGTGTTTCTTCCATCACTGTTCCGGGCACGAGATCAAAACCGTGAAGGATTCGCACGGTATCCATCTCTGCCGACTTCTGGTCTGCGGGTTGCTGCGCGAATTGAACATTGGCCAACACTCGAATGAAGCGCGACGGTGAGTTTTCGTCGGCAGGGAGACCGCGGAAACCCTGGCCCCGCCCGGAAGCTGCAAACGCAGTTCCACCAATGTTGACGGGCTTTGGGTTTTCCGCCGAGAGGCTCAGGTAGTTCGCGACATTCGTGAGATGCCAATCGAAATACGGCGCATTGGTCGCAACTTGAACCGGATTGTCGGAGACGACCATGCCATCGGGATGAAACTCGGCGACGACACAGGAATCCTTGTCGTGAAGAATGATGTGAAGCGGAAGCGGTACAGGAACTTCCTTCGGAACCCAGTTCACGAAGTTGAGGCTCGCAAGCGCTGCTTTTGCTTCAGTTGTATTCGAGCAGGTTCCGAGAATGAACGCGAGGCCTTCGAGAATGCCGATATCGGTTCCGTCGTTCTTCGCCGCGTAGTAGGTCGCGTGATCTGGCATGTAGAGGAGATGACCAGAAAGACCTGCGTTGTTCATCGCATCGGCAAACCACGGTTTGCCAAATCCAGAAACTCCGACAATGCCGTATTTGGCGGACCACGTCTTGCCATTCGAACTGCTCTCACTCTTCCCTACATGGTCACTGGCAAGCACTCCGAGTTCCCACGGCAACACGTCGGGAAATTCCATTGTGCGACCAACACAAACTGTGCCGTCTTTTGCTACCGGATGTTTGAAGTTGGTGCACATAGAAAAGCCTGAACTTTCTCTAGGGAAACTCGTAGTCATGTCTACTTTAGAAACGGATCAACGCACTATCGCGGTCGATAGACGTCGGATCGATGTTCAATACGCAGGACGTCGATCGTCCTGTCGTCGTCTTCGATCTCGTAAATGACTCGGTACGCCCCGCGTCGAGCCGACCCGAGTCCGGCGAATTCTCGCTGAAGCGGATGTCCAACTTGGCGCGGGTTCTCGCACAAAGGCCCGAGCAAGAACTCGACGACTGCAGCAGCAATGCGTTCTGGGAGTCGAGCGAGTTGTCGTTCAGCGGACGCTGCAACTCGCAAACTCCAAACCTCGTCCGTCACTCGCTCAGATATTTCGCGCGCAACTCATCAGCGGAGACGGTCCTGCCGGCTCTGACTTCGAGACGCGCTTCTTGGATCTCGGCCATTGCCGCTGGGTCGGACAGCAGTTCCAGCGTGTCCTCGAGTGTGGCGAGTTCCTCGGCGCTCATCAGCACCGCTGCTGGACGACCATTGCGCGTGACCGTGATCCGTTCGTGCTGTTGCTCCACTCGATCCACCATTTCCGAAAACTTGGCTTTGACTTCGGCGAGGGGAAGAACGTCTGACATGACCAGAATTCTAGTCAGAATGTCCGAAATCGCAACCCGTCACGCTTACGATTCAACGAGGGGCCGCTTAAGGGCCAGAGTCGAATAGCCCGATCACGCGGGACTTAGGACTCCAAGTCATATCGGTACACATTTGTATCTATTTTCTGATTAGAAATCAGGCGACTCGAACCGATATCGAGTCAATTGTCCGCGAGTGTCGAAGCCAAGTCGCCGATACACGGGATAACCGGCAGCGCTCGCTTGAAGAACGACTGAGTGCGCGCCCTGTCCGAGCATCAGATTGGTGAGCCAGCTCGTAACAGAGCCCGCCACTCCTCGTCGCGCGCTCGTTGGTGGCGTCGAGACGTAATAGATGCCACCCACAACCCCTTCTAGGAACGCGCAACCGGCACCTACAGGCTCGTCGCCATCCCACGCGACCACCCATGTCACGTCAGGCGCCTCAAGCATGTTGTGATGCTCCATGAGCCAAGCCATTCCATCGATTTCGTAGGCCGTCTCGCACAAGCGAGCGCAGAGCGCGAATTCTTCCGGACCCGATGCGACACGCATCTCGAATGAACTCTCCGCTGTGATCGGTTCGGAGATCCACATGTCGGGCGACGAATCGTGTTCCACGACTCCACCCGACTGTTCAACCGCAGCGCCGAGTTCGTCGTCCTCTTCAGGCACCCAAATCACGAACGGCGATCCCGTCTCGCCAAAGAATGCAACCGCCTCAGCAATCGACGCCAAACGAGGAAAGACGCTGTCGAGGACGAATGCAGCATTCACGAATCCATTCGCGACGGGCACCGGGCTGCGAACGCACTTGATACTTTCTCCGTAGTGAACTTCGCCCACACGACCGACCGTGGACGAGACGAATGCAGAGAGATTCGGAATCGAACTCGGGATCAAAACTTCTCCAGCCACACGGTTGATTGTTGCATGAACGATTGAGTCCAGTCGGTTGAATTCGCGATCCATGCACCGCCGACTACAGAAGCGCGAGGAACTCTTCAACTGACATCCCCGATTGGCGGATGATTGAGCGAAGCGTTCCGGACGCGAGCTCCTTGTGCATCGGGACGATGACCGTGGCATCGCTGTGACGGAGCTTCCGGTGACTTCCCCGTTGGCTGACCTCGAAGAAACCAGCAGTGATGAGTGCCTTGACAACCTCGGCCCCGCTTACAACGGGAAGAGGCGGATTCAAGCAGAGATTTGGAATGTGGTGACGATCGGATGGCTCAGATCGAACGGTTCGTTCTCGTCCTCGAAGTAAAGGCCAAGAGCCTCTTTGAGGTTTGCGAGAGCGTCGTCCATCGAGTCGCCCTGACTGGTCACTTCGACTTCGAGACAGCGCGCGACGAACAACTCACCTTCATGAGTGATGGCGGCCGTGAGTTCCATTGCTCAATCATACGAGGAAGGGCTCTACCAGGGCCATAGTCAAATGGCCCGACGAAGCGGAGTTCAGGAATCGAGGCTGTATCGGTACACATTTGTATTCATTTTCTGATTAGAAATCGGGAAGTGGATCTTCGGCCCGGAGCAATGCAGCGACAATGAAAACACTTAGCCAGTGAAGTTCGACGCGATCAGCGAGTCGCAGGGGCTATCGAATCGCCAGCCGACCTGTGTGTACGCACCGCTCGCAGCTTGCGACAAGGTGACGAATACGGCTCCGCTCGGAGAGCGGACGATGTCGATCCTTCCGAGCGGAGTCCTCGCTCCGAATGGAGTCCTGTCGTAGTTCCCGCCGAGCTCATAGGGGGCAGTCGTGAACTTGCGAGTGGTCCCATCGAGCGTCACCGTCAACTCAACGGCTATACCTGAGCGCACGGCGTCGATCATTGCTCCCGTCTCGGTGAAAGGTCGCACATCGCCTGAGATTCCCGGTGGTGTCTGGTTAACCGGATCGGAGGTGAGGCGATGGCTGTACGCGCGATAGGGGCTTGAGCAGCTGAGGTCACTCGAGGCAGGCATGGTCGGGAGAGTGAAAGAGAACGGCGCGACCTGGATCGGAGCGGTAGCTGACGGATTTCCATCGGGGACGACCCCAACTCCGAGGTGACACGAGTCCGGTGCGGAACAGTCGAAAGATCCGTCCGCGGTGGAGATGTTCGACCGGACCATCGTCGCTGTCGCGATCGAACCGTCCGTCCCGGCGGTGAAGTACCCAAGCGTGCGCATATCGCAACCGCTCGAAGCGATCGAACCTTCGTGACATTGGATGACGGCGACGTAAGCCGACGCCGGGAATCCCGTGCCGGTCACCGCGATGGTTTGACCGTCGATGAGTCCGGTCGAGGGTGAGGCAACGATTGCTGCACTCCCGACTGTGGGGGAAATCGGACCCGCTCCCGCCAGACCGCCGGCGATCAACATCGCACCCATGGCGACAACGAGTGCAATCGCCACTGCGAACCGCCGCCGACCTCGAAACATCCATCGCCTTGAAAGTTCAATCATCGCCTAACCCCCGGAGAAGTATCTCACGCACGTTCGGAGCGAACCATCGCCATCAGTGGGTTACAGCGCCGTTGTCCTCGTCGGTCACCACGAGACATCAGTACCAACATCAATCCAAGTTAAATCGATACACATTTGTGTCGCGGGCGACGAAACCGATGCGTTGGTACAGGCGGTTCGCAGCTTCGCGACTGGGGCGAGACGTCAGGTCAACCGTTTTCGCCCCGAGTTCAAGTGCACGATCCAACGCCGCACGATTCAACAAGTCACCAACACCACGACCACGCGCCGATTCATCAACAACAACATCTTCGATCCAGGCCCGCACGCCAGTGGGAATACGAAACCACGCCAGCGTGAGACTTCCGAGAATGTGATCTCCTGCGTCACGATCGACAGCGAGGAGCAACACGCTGGCTTCGGACTCGCAGATCGCCGCCAGTTCCGTCTCAGTCGGAGCCGGATTTGAGGAAGATAACTGGGGGATGAGGCGCTCAAATGCGTCCACCAATTCCGGTGTCACATCGGGGCCCTCAATGATCTGCACGTTCGCCATCGGCCCAGCGTAGACACCCATAC
>CAEZTY010000092.1_pt1 | contig 7865 bp, 9 predicted proteins | sample 7264341 | NCBI WGS metagenome assembly CAEZTY01 (sample SAMEA6813815, study PRJEB35770) | uncultured Microthrixaceae bacterium | biome: Freshwater; feature: Freshwater reservoir; material: water | place: Czech Republic | collected 2016-04-20 | depth 0.5m m | reverse complement strand
TGAACCCGACTTCCCCTTCCTTCACCATCGATTGCGATACCTGCGTCATGCAGCACACCGATGCCTGTGGCGACTGTGTTGTGTCGTTTATCTGTTCCCGAGAGCCAGGTGATGCCATCGTGGTCGATCTGAACGAGTATCGGGCGCTCGAAATGCTGGCCGAATCGGGGCTAGTTCCCGAGCTTCGACATCGAGAGCGCTCGGGCGACTCGGGCAAACGTCATCACCACATGGGCTGATCGCTTCGGTTGTCAGATTGGGTATGACAATGGGTGTGACAATGGGTGTGACAATGGAGATGTGAACGCTTCGGCCCTCATCGATGAACTCAATGATGCGGCCATCGCTGCCGGACTTGTGGCGTTGGGTGTCGCTGCGGTCGAACCATTCGAAGACACCCGCGAGGCGCTCGAGGCTCGCAAGGCTGCAGGCCTTCACGGGGGCATGGCGTTTACGTACCGAGACCCGCAGCGTTCCACTGATCCTGCTCGCATTCTCGAAGGGGCCCGTTCTCTCGTGGTGGGTGCGTGGCCCTACGCCGCAGGGCCTGTAGGGGAGCCACAGTTCGAAGGGCCAGCCGGTCGCGTCGCTCGTTATGCGGTGAGCGACCATTACGCCGCGCTGCATTCGGCGCTCGAAGCCGTGGCTCAGAAACTCGAAGCGGCTGGCTATCGAACACGAGTCGTGCTCGATGACAATGCGCTTGTAGATCGAGCCGCTGCCCAGCGCGCTGGCCTCGGTTGGTTTGGACACAACGCCAATCTGCTCGTGCCCGGTTACGGCAGTTGGGTTGTACTTGGTTCGATTATTACTGACGCGGTGTTGGCCCCCTCGGAAGTTGTACCTGACGGATGCGGGCCATGTCGGCGTTGTCTCGATGGCTGTCCGACCGGAGCGATCATCGCCCCAGGCGTTGTTGATGCGCGCCGATGCCTTGCGTGGTTAGTGCAAGCCGAAGGCTCCTTCCCGATCGACTTCCGCGAAGCTCTGGGCGACCGGGTGTATGGCTGCGACGATTGTCAGGAAGTTTGTCCACCCGCTCGGCGTAGCCCTCAAGCGAGCCAGAGCGTGGATACCGATACAGCGTGGGTTGAGTTGTTGTGGATGCTGAACGCAACAGACGAAGAATTGATCACAAAACTCGGACGCTGGTATATCCCACGTCGCGATCCTCGCTACCTGCGTCGTAATGCGTTGCTTGCGCTTGGCAATAGTGCTGACCCTGCTGATACCGAGGTGCGTTCAATCTTGCGTCGTTTCGTGTCCAGCGAAGACGAAATGTTGAGCGAACATGCGCAGTGGGCCCTCGAACGTCTCGATGTTCGAGCACAGGTCACGTCGTGAAGCACCTTCTTGTCACCAATGACTTTCCGCCGAAGGTGGGTGGCATTCAGAATTATTTGTGGGAGTTGTGGCGACGACTTCCACCGGACTCAACTGCGGTATTGACTACGCCCCATGCAGGAGCGAAAGCATTCGACGCACAGCAACCGATCCGTATCGAACGAGACCGCGCAAAAGTGCTGCTGCCAACACGGGCACTCGCCCGTCGAATAAATGCACTGGCGGCGGAACTGGACGTCGATCTTGTTCTCCTTGATCCAGCTGTGCCCCTGGGCATTCTTGGGAAATGGCTTGAGCGGCCTTACGGCGTGGTGGTTCATGGCGCCGAAGTGACGGTGCCTGGCCGCATTCCGCTCGCCAGTTCGATGTTGCGTCGTGTGCTTTGTGATGCTCAGGTCGTTGTCGCTGCGGGTGGTTACCCCGCAGCCGAAGCGCATCGCTGCGCAGGAATCGAACTGCCGACGATTGCTGTGCCGCCGGGGGTTGCGACGGATCGATTCGTTCCTATCGATGCGCTGACAAAACGTGAGGTGCGCCATCGTCTCGGTTTTGATGCCGACGCGCCGTTAGTTGTTGGTTTGAGTCGATTGGTGCCCCGCAAAGGTTTCGACGTTCTCATCGATGCAGCAGCGGTCGTTGCGAAGCGCCGGCCAACGTTGCAATTGGCAATTGCCGGCTCAGGTCGAGATCGGTCGCGTCTTGAGCGAAGGGCTCGTCGAACGGGGAGTCCTGTGCGCTTCTTGGGTCGAATCGATGATGCCGACAGTGCCTCGCTGCTTGCGTCGGCTGATGTGTTTGCCATGTTGTGCCGCGAACGTTGGGCCGGACTTGAACAAGAAGGATTCGGCATCGTGTTTCTCGAGGCTTCGTCGTGTTCGGTGCCGGTTATCGCCGGTCGAAGCGGTGGTTCAGCAGAAGCAGTGGTCGACGGATCGACCGGTATCATTATTGATCGACCAAAGAACGTGGCTGAAGTGGCAGCAGCGATCGAACGACTCCTTGATGATCACGACCTTGCGCAACGATTGGGCCATGCTGGTCGAGTGCGCGCGGAACAGGAGTTCACCTACGACCGCTTGGCTGCGTTCTTGCACAATGAGCTCCAACAACTTCACCCACTGAAATGACGACAGGTATGACACCCACTCCGCCAGGACCCGATGCACTCGGAACTGCTCCCACCGCTGGTCGCGGAATTCTTCGGACCACAGTTGTCGGCACGGCGCTCTTCACGGTCTCTGGTCTCGGTGCCATTGTTTGGCAGGACTCGCTCACCTCTTTGTACGTGGCGATTTCGTTACTCGAGTTCTTTGTGGGGATGGCCGTGTTTGCGCTGGCGTTCCTGCGAGCAATTGATCGAAGTCGTACCGAATCGATCGGAATCGGCGGACTCTTTTTTGCTTCAGGTTCGGCACCAAAACGTGTTCAGGCGATTCTCATGATTTCGTTAACGGTGCAGGTGGCGGTTTCGATTCTCGTGGCCTCGCTGCATCTCTATACCGCGCTGGCCTTTGGGGTGCTTGCTCCGATGTGGGCGTTGGGCTTCACCGGTCTGTGGGTCGCGGCCTATGGCTGGTTCCCTGAGCGAGCACCAGAACCGACCTTGGCTGCTCGTCGAGAGGCAGCGCGACGAACCCATAAGCAATCTGCTCCGAAGAAGTCTGCAGACGACGCTGAGTAGTGGCGGAGTAGGGTTACCTCATGTCCGAACAGGCCAAAGAACAGATCCGGATCGACGCTTCGGTCGAGCGCTGCTTTGCAACGTTGGTTGATTTCGCCTCGTATCCGGAATGGGCTGGCGACCTCAAAGAGGTCACTGTCGTAGAGACCGATGCCGACAATCGCGCCGTTGTTGTTGAATTTCGCGCCGCTGCGATGGGTCGAAGCACGACCTACCAACTTCGTTACGACTATTCCGCGGCCCCCAACCGACTCGGGTGGGAACTGGTTGAAGGTGATTTGCCTCGGGAACTCGATGGCGCCTACGTGCTCACCGAAGCCGGTGGCGATACCGCTACCGATGTCGTCTACGAATTAGCGATCGACTTGGTGTACCCAATCCCAGGTTTTGTGAAGCGTCGCGCCGAGGGCCGCATTATTAAAACGGCATTGAGCGAGCTGAAGGCCCGGGTCGAAGGTTCGCCCCGCCCAAGCGACGACGACTGAGTACTCCGGTCCATGGCGCCTGATGAAGCCGCGATGCGGGCTGCGGCTCGAGAACTCATAGCTGCGGGTCGTAAGTTCCTCGATGCCGCCGAAGCCCTTCTTGATGATCCTGCTGCTACAGAACGAGTTGTGGCCATGATGTCGGTTGTCTCGCAGCAGGTGCAGCGAGTCGTGAGCGATGCCGCAACCGACATCGCAAAACGGGCGCCAAGGACCAATAAAAAGACCTGAGCGCGTCTTCGCCTCGGGGCCTACGCTCGTTGTTGTAGTGCTGACAATTGAGGAGGCTCCATGACCGTGATCACCGAAGCGTCGATCAAGGAACTGGCTGGGTTTAAGAGCTCAGACGCACCTGTTCTGAGTTGTTATCTCGATGTCGATGGCCGCAGACATGTCAGGCCAAAGGAATACCTCCTCGAACTTGAGTCGCTAAAGAAACAATTGTTGGTGACGCACAAAGATCAAGACTTCGGTGTCGACCTTGCCCTCATGTCGGAGCATGTTCGAACCCAACTCAACCGGCACGGAGTCCGTGGAATCGCGATGTTTTCATGCGCGGCAAAGAACTATTGGAAGGTGATTGCACTCCCTGTTTCTGTAGCGAATCGTCTGTCGGCGAATCAGTCCCCGGTGGTTGGTCCGCTTGAAGCAATTGTCCACGAACTCGAACCCCTGGGCGTACTTCTCGCCGATCGCCAACGCGCCCGCATGTTTATTTTCCAGTTCGGCGAGGTCGTCGAACGAACCGAACTTTTCGAGCCACTTCCACGGGAGTACGACCGTCGAGACGATGCCAGTCGCGGCTCACGTGAACGCGAACAACATCACATCGACGAATTAGCCCAGCAACATTTCCGCCATTCGACGGAGGCAGTATTTCGCCTTCTCCAGGACAAGGGTTTCGGGCGCTTGAGTATTGGCGCCACTGACGATGTGTATGCAGCACTCGAACATCACTTGCATCCCTATCTTCGAGAACGGCTGGCTCCGCGTATCCACGTTTCGGTCGCTGCTAGCGAAACAGAGATAGCCAAAGCTGCGTTTGGCATTGAGCACTTGGTTGAGGTCGAACGCGAGCAGTCAATGGTTTTGAAACTGCGCGATGCACTCGGGGCTGGTTCAAAGGCGGTGGCGGGACTCGGAGCCGTTCTCGACCGCCTTAACGAGCGACGGGTCGCAACACTTCTTCTCTCTAACGGATTTGAGGAGTCGGGGTGGAGCTGCCCCTGTGGAGCGTTGGCGATGAAAGGCCCGAAGTGTCCCGTGGATGGCCAAGAAATGAGTCGGGTAGACGACGTCGTGAGCGATGCAGTTGATGCGGCCCTGCTCGAAGGGGCTCAGATCGTTACGTGCGAGGCCAACGCGGACCTCGATGTCCACGGACGTATCGGGGCGCTTCTTCGCTACTGAGCAGGGAAGATTGTCAGAAGGTTGCTTTCTGAGACTCCGGATGGACTAATCATTCACCTGTGAGTGAACGACTGGTTGGAATCGATGTCGGTGGTACGAAGATGCTTGCCGTCGCTATTGATCGGTCGCGTCCCTCCGAGGTTCTTGCGCAACAGGTTCGGCCCACTCCTTCGTCAGCACAGGGAGTTGTCGAAGCGTTGTGTGATCTCGCTCGCGAAATGGAATTCGACGACCATCTCGGTATTGGGCTCGCTGGACTCGTTGCTGATGGCGAAGTGCTCCGGGCAGCACCAAATCTGCAATGCATGATCGATGTTCCCGTACGGTCGTTGCTCGTTGAAAAACTGGGTTGCTCGGTGGCTATCGACAACGATGCGACATGCGCACTTATTGCCGAAAAATCTGTCGGCGTTGCACAGGGAATCGGTGATGTTGTTCTCGTGACGCTCGGAACCGGTATCGGCGGAGGAGTGGCGATCGATGGTTCGGTGCGACGAGGTGCGCACGGGTTCGCCGGAGAACCCGGCCACATGTGTGTCAACCCAAACGGTCCACGTTGTGTGTGTGGCCGAAATGGATGCTGGGAACGCTATGCATCTGGGGCTGGCCTGGTGTGGTTGGCGCAACAGCGCGGCGTGAACACCGACAACAACGGTCAGATAGTCACTGGTGAGGCACTGGCCCTCATGGCTCGCGCTGGCGACGATCATGCCCTTGCGGTCTGGGCGGAATTCGCTGACTGGCTTGCCCTCGGTCTCGCCAATCTGGCTGATGTCCTCGACCCCGAACTCTTCGTGATCGGTGGTGGTCTCGTTGATGCCACCGATCTCTACATTGGCCGCACCCGTGAACGATTCGCCGAGAGTGTCCTTGGCGGTCGGGCACGAACGCGAACTCGTATCGAGCCGGCGCTTTCAGGCCCTTCGGCGGGTGCGATTGGCGCCGCGCTGCTCAACTAGCCTCGCCGGAATGGAGTTCCGCCGAATCAATGCGCTGCCACCGTATGTCTTCACCATCATCGACTCTCTGAAGGTTGAAGCACGTCGGGCGGGCCACGATGTCATCGACCTCGGATTCGGAAACCCCGACCTGCCTTCGCCCGATATTGCGGTCGAAAAGTTGTCCGAAGCGGCACACAACTCGCGTAATCATCGTTATTCCTCGAGCCGAGGTATTCCGAAACTTCGTGAAGCAATCGCTGGTTACTACCAGTATCGGTTTGGCGTAACGCTCGATCCCGAAACTGAAGTCATCAGTACGATCGGCGCCAAAGAGGGTTTCTCACATCTGATGTGGACACTGCTCCAGCCCGGCGATGCTGCGCTCGTTCCTTCGCCTTCGTATCCGATTCATATCTATGGTCCACTTTTCGCTGGCGCCGATATTCGTGAAGTACCGCTCGGTACCGGCCAAGACTTCTTCGATAACTTGCGTGAGCAGTGGGAATACTCGTGGCCTAAGCCGCGGGTGATCGTGATGTCATTCCCACATAACCCCACCACCACTTGTGTCGATCTTGATTTCATGCAGAAGGTGGTCGATTTCGCTCGTGAACACGATGTTGTTGTGGTTCACGACAACGCCTACGCCGACATTGGCTTCGACGGGTATCGCCCCCCATCAATCCTTCAGGCCGAGGGAGCCAAGGAAGTAGCGGTCGAGCTGTATTCCATGACTAAGTCGTTCTCGATGGCCGGTTGGCGCGTCGCATTTATGTTGGGTCGCGCCGATGTCGTTGCTGCTCTGGCGAAGTTCAAGAGCTATCTCGACTACGGCACGTTTCAGCCCATCCAGATCGCCGCGACGGTCACGCTGAATGAAGCGGCCGATTTCCCCACGGAAGTCAATGCGATCTACCAAAAGCGTCGTGACCAGTTGTGCGATGGACTCAAGCGAATTGGTTGGGATATCGAACCGCCAAAGGGCACGATGTTTGTCTGGGCTCCGATTCCTGAGCAGTACAGCGACATGAAGTCCATCGAGTTCGCGTCGTTCTTGGTCAAAGAAGCGAATGTCGCAGTATCGCCCGGGGTCGGATTTGGTCGCGGCGGCGAAGGGTTTGTGCGGTTTGCACTCATCGAAAATGAACAGCGCACGCAGCAAGCGGTTCGCAATCTCCGTGGTGCTCTCACTCGCCTCGAGAGTTAAATCAACCAACATTTCACCCCTGCGCAATTGCAGTTCTCGCTGATGTCGCCATCGTGAAACACGGCGTTCATCCTCGATTCGTAGGGTGTCGTCATGTCCCAGACCTACATCCTTCGAGTGTGGATGCCAGATCGTCCCGGTGCGCTTGGTGCGCTCGCGAGTCGGATCGGTGCTGCTGGCGGCGACGTCACGGGTATCGACATTCTTGAACGCGGTGCCGGGCGAGCAATCGATGAACTTGTCATTGAACTGTCCGATGGTGCACTCGTTGAGTCACTTGTTGCCGAGATCCACCAGGTGGATGGGGTTGACATCGAAAGCATTCGTCCCGCAGCCGAATCGCTTCACGATCCTCGGGTTGATGCGCTGGAGACTGCGGCGCTGTTAGTAGGCGCGCCAACTCCATCGGCCGCGCTCGACGAATTATGTATCCATGGCGTTCGAACCGTTGGCGCTCATTGGGGAGTAGTGCTCGATCTCTCAAGCGGTTCCATCGGCTCAGAAGTCGGTGAGTGTCCGCCGGCTGCATGGATCGCGGCGTTTGTCGCTGGAAGTCAGTCCTCGGCTCGTGTTTCTGATGGCGATAGTGGTCCCTCTGACATGGTGTGGGCTCCGTTGCCTGCTGCAGGGCGAGCGCTCGTGATGGGTCGGAACGGAGAATCGTTCCGGGCTCGTGAACGGAGGCAAGCGGCTGCACTGGCTCGGATCGTCGACACGAGGTTTCGAGAGTTGATGAACTTGTCGCGTCACCGCCACCCTTCGGTGAATGGATGACGACTTAGTCCTGCGTCGTGAAC
>CAEZTY010000087.1_pt1 | contig 8105 bp, 9 predicted proteins | sample 7264341 | NCBI WGS metagenome assembly CAEZTY01 (sample SAMEA6813815, study PRJEB35770) | uncultured Microthrixaceae bacterium | biome: Freshwater; feature: Freshwater reservoir; material: water | place: Czech Republic | collected 2016-04-20 | depth 0.5m m | reverse complement strand
GTGAACGTCGACCGAACCGATGGCGTACCAATTGTCTGATTGCCGTTCGCGAACTTATTGAGCGACGGTGCCCACGGACCAGTGCCATCGATACGGATCAAGACCTGGTCGACGATCTTTGCCGACTCTTGTTTTACGTTCTGGCCTTCATAAACAAGCGTGTGCCCAGCGAACTTCGCCGATTGTCCAGGAGTAAGCGTGAACTCTGCTTGACGCACATAACTCGTGCTCGCAGCAAAGGCCATAGCAATGATGATCACGCCGAGATGGACCACCATCCCGCCATTGGCTCGACCAACGAACCCACGCCAGCCCTGACGACGAGTCGCGAGGGCAATCTGACGTCCAGCCGACCCTGCAGCAAAGCCTCCGAGGCCAAAGGCCAAGACAGGAATGAACCCGCGCGCGCCAACGATGACGGCGAAGATCATGGACCCGATTCCGATCCATGCAGGCCAGATCAAGCGATGACGCAGAAGTTCAGTGCTTGCTTTACGCCATGGCAGCACCGGTGCGATTGCCATGAGGAAAAGCAACGTCAGCCCGATGGGCATGGTCATGCGATTGAAATACGGCACTCCCACCGACACTCGATCGTTGTTCAAGGCCTCGACCGCGAGCGGGAACAACGTTCCCAACAAGATCACGAATGCAAATGCTGCGAAGAGAACATTGTTCGCCAAGAATGCGCCTTCACGCGAGAAAGGTGAATCGATACGCCCGGGTGATCGAAGCCGGTCGCCTCTCCAACCGATGAGTCCCACAGTGGCGAAGACGATGAGTGCAAAGAAACCGATCAGCGCAATACCGATACTTGAGGTTGTAAATGCATGGACTGACTCGAGCACTCCAGAACGGGTAATCCATGTTCCGAGAATTGTGAGAGCAAATGTCGCGCACAAGAGTGAGATGTTCCACACCCGCAACATGCCGCGTCGCTCTTGCACCAAGACCGAATGCAAATACGCGGTGCCTGTAAGCCATGGGAGAAACGACGCGTTCTCGACGGGGTCCCAGGCCCAATAGCCGCCCCAACCCAGCACTTCATAGGACCACCACGAACCAAGAATGATGCCGACGGTAAGAAACCCCCATGCGATCAGGGTCCAACGGCGGGTTGCCAGCAACCAGCCTTCACCAACCCGACCTGTAATAAGAGCGGCGATAGCAAACGCGAACGGAACGGTGAATCCGACATAACCGAGATACAGCATCGGCGGATGAAACGCCATCAATGGATTGTTCTGCAATAACGGATTTGGCCCTGGTCCATCGAAGCCCACTGGCGGGGAGAAGCTCTTAAACGGATTCGCGGGCCCGACCATGAGCCCGAAGAAGAACGCACAAACGATGAGCATCGTGAAGAGAGCCCAGCCCACCAGCGGATCGGCCAAACGCTTGCGGAACTTCAGCACAACTGCAACGAGGTACCCACCGAGAATAAGTGCCCACAAAATGATTGATCCTTGAAGCGCTCCCCACATCGTGGCGAAGTTGTAGAGCGCCGGAGTCTTTGTCGAACCATTGTCGGCGACGTACTTCACGGTGAAATCTCGAGTAATTAACGCTCGCTCCATCGCAAAAGCTGCGATGAATCCACCGAAGAAGACCAGCGCTGCATACCAACGTGAAAGTCGAACAAGATCTGGGCGCTTACGGAGAAGCCCATAGCCAACGGTTATTACCCCGAGAACAGCAGCAGCAAGACCAAGAGTGACTCCCGCTCGACCGAGTGCGAGATTCACGAGCCGCTCCGCATTGTGGTGACCGGCATCTGACCGTTCACCTCAGCCTCGTTGAGGCGTTCCTTTTGCTTTTCTTTGTAGACCTCACTGTGCTTCACGATCATGAGGTCAGAGTCGTAGGTATCGGTGCCATCGGCATCGAAATGTCCCTCAAGCAGTACCGCCTGATTCTCTTTGAACATTTCCGGCGGATCGCCAACATGGTGAACGGTGATCGGGACACCGTTGTAGGCGATCTCGAACGTCACCCCATCGCCAGTCTGCACAACGGTGCCCGGAACAACCGTTCCCTGCAATCGGAAGCGCTTCACGCCCAAAGAATTGTGCTGAGCAACTGCTTCGTCGGCGTTTCGATAGAACGTCGTTGCGCTCCCGAGCGCTTTGACCATCACGAAACCACCGATCGCAACAACCGCGACCAAGAGCGCCATGGCAGGAAGACTCATTCTGCGCTTCCGACGCGGCGAACCTGCAGAAGTCTGACCACCTTCGGAATCGGGACCGGTTCGCGGAGTCAGCTCCATCGACGCTTCTCCGGTGGCACGCGCTTACTCAGTCGGCGACCACGCACAACGGTCACAAGCGCGTAGACGCCCATTCCGCCGAACACGACAGCCCAAGCTGCAGCCACATAAGGCCAGGTTCCAGTCGCTGCGGCAACAACGAAGGCGATCATGACGCGACCCCTTCTGCGCGTCGTTCAGCAATTGCCGTATCTAGTCCTTCGGCATCGACTTGTTCTTCGAGCCACGCGACTCGGAATCGGTGGATGACCATCCAGACAAACACCAGAGTGATCGCCACGAACCCGGTGAACAATGAAAACAGCATCAAGCCCTGAATCTCTGCACCGGCGAGGGACAGCGTTGGGGTCTGATGCAATGTGCGCCACCACTGCACTGACTGCCGCACGATGAAAACATTCGGAACCAGCAGCAAGCCCACGATGGCGGCACGTTTGGCTCGCACTTGGTAATCGGCAGCAAGGCCACGAACCGCGAGATAACCGAGCAAAAGCAACATGAGCATTGCTTCAGAAGTGAGGCGCGCATCCCACACCCAGAACACTCCCCATGTGGGTCGACCCCACAACATTCCGGTGACGAGTGTGAAGGCGGTGAACAGCGCGGCAACTTCAGCACTGGCGTAGGCGACAAGATCCCACCATTGCGACTTTCGCCAGAGGTATACCGCTGAACCAATCGCGGTCATGAAACAACCGACATAAGAAAGCGTCGCCGAGGGAACATGTACATACATAATTCGAACCGCGTCGCCTTGGTTCTCGTCGGCGGGACTGAGGATGAGTCCGAAGAGTACGAGCACTCCCAACGCAAGGAGCGTCACGATTCCGAGAATCATTGTCGTGCGCGAGCCAGTGGAGCTGGGCCCACTGTCGCTGGCCTCAAGCGGCCCGGCGGTCTCGGTGGTCACGATTCCTCCATCAAGGGGCCGAATCCGAAAATTCCGGCCACCACGTACACAGCGGCGAACACACTCATCAATCCGACCCACGGCCAGCCCTCTGACGGAGTTCCGTTGAGCGCTGCCTCGAAGGCACGAGTCGACCCGATTAACACCGGAGCGAGTACTGGCAACAGTAGGAGTGGCAAGAGAGTTTCACGAACTCGGAGACCCGCAGCCACAACGCCGAAGAGAGTACCGGCGGTCGAGATGGCCGCGGTCGCGACCACGATCGTGGAGATGAGGAGAAGCCACCCGGTGATTGAGGTGCCGTAAAGGACAGCAACCCCAACGCCAAGCAGCACTTCGAGCACAAGTAATTGAACGGCCACAGACAGGGTCTTGCCGAGAAAGATGCCCGCTGGGGCCAGCCCGGAAAGTCGAAGGGCGTCGGTCACACCATCGGCAGCCTCGACGGCAAATGACCGCTGCATCGCCAAAAGCCCACTGAACAACACCGCGATCCAATAGAGGCCGGGAGTGGCTTTTTCGAGAAGGCCGCGATCAGGGTCGAGGGCAAAGGCAAAGAGAACAAGGACCAAAAGCGCGAACGGGACGACCTGATTCAGCGCAACTCTCGATCGGATCTCAACCTTGAGGTCTTTGCGGGCAATCAGCCATGCGTCATGCAGCATGCCCATCACCGCCCTTATCTGACTCGTCGAGAGCAACGCCGCCGCCAAGCGTCACGATCTCGTCGGCCAGGTCAATCGCCCGATCCAACTCGTGTGAGCTGAGAATGATCGTCGCCCCTGCAGCAGCCGCGTCACGCACGAGTTCATCGACGACGTCGCGACCTTCTTTGTCGAGACCTGCATGTGGTTCATCGAGCAGCCAAAGTTCGGGCCGACGAGCAATCAAACATGCAAGAGACGTGCGACGACGCTGACCCGTGGAAAGACGACCGACAGAAACATCGCTCAACCTTCCATCGAGGCCAAGACGAACCATCGCCGATTTAGCGTCGGCAAGGTCGGCGCCAGAGGCAAGCGTCCAAAATCGCACATTGTCGGCAACGCTGAGTTCCTCATAAAGCCCTGTGCCATGAGCAAGCAGCCCAACGCGATTGCGGACCGATTGGCGATCAACGCGAAGGTCAACACCGAGGACAACGGCCTCACCCGCGGAGATCGGAACAAGGCCAGCGAGCGCTCGTAAGAGCGTTGTCTTTCCTGCACCATTTGCTCCGCGCAAAAGAACGATTCGGCGGCGATCGACATCAAGATCGACACCGGCAAGGGCAGGGAATCGGCCAAGAAGGGCCACCGCCCCGCGGAGGTGGACCACAGGCTCTGTCCCGGACCGGGAAGTGGGGTCGTCGGGCTCCATGGGGTGCCTTGAGGGTAGTGGCCTCCCCCGCAAGGAGACCAAGCGACCAGCCTCGCTAGGGTTCGCCCGTGCAGTTCTGGAGCGTCGTGGGCGCAATCGGTCGATTCATGATGAGAGCTGGCATCGTCATCCTCCTCTTCGTCGCCTACCAACTGTGGGGGACCGGCTTGGCAACCGCCCGCGCCCAAGACACCCTCACGAAAGAGTTCGATTCACAGATCGCCCAGTTCTCTGCGCCGGGGCCATCGACTCCTAGTCAGCCAATCGTGACCGCGCCCGCTGATCTTCCTATTCCACAGCCTGGCGACCCCATTGCCCGCCTCACGATAAAAAAGATCGATTCCGACTTCATCATGGTGCAGGGCGTCGATCTGAAATGGCTTCAGCAGGGACCCGGCCACTTCCCCCAAACTCCATTGCCGGGTCAACCAGGCAATGCGGCAGTCGCAGGCCACCGCACGACCTACCAAGCCCCGTTCAATCGCATTGACGAGCTTGTTCCCGGCGACACCATCACGGCCACAACGTTGCAAGGAACATTCACCTACAAGGTCGATGCCCATATCGACCCGAAAGACGGATCCACCTCGGGTCATGTCATCGTTTCGCCCAACGATCTTTCGATTCTTGATCAGACCGGCGTCAACCGGCTCACGCTGATGGCCTGCCATCCGAAATTCACAGCGGCACAGCGCATCGTTGTCACAGCAACGCTGACTTCAAACCCAGCGGCGGCTACTCCAATCCCCACTGCCGAGGGGGTGACCACCGACGCGTCGTCCGACGCTCTCGCTGGTGGGGACTCATCTGCCTGGCCCGCAGCAATCTTCTGGTCGCTACTCGCGGCAGCGGCGTGGTTCGGCACTTGGTGGCTCGCTCGCTTCTTCACGCCGACCCTGCTGCGTAAACGTGCCCAACGCGTGTCACGCTGGAAAGACTGGAAGTTCCTCACCACCTACGCGATTGGTACACCGATCGTTTTAGTGTTGCTGTTCGTCGCTTTCGCAAACATCGCCCGACTACTGCCAGCCTCTTACTGATGACAAACCCTCAACGCCAGATCACACTTCTCGCTGCACTTGTCCTCATCTCGTCGATCGCGCTCGGAGCATGCTCCTCGTCATCCAAGGGTTCGTCCGCCTCCCCTTCAACAAGCACCACAACCTCCGCGGCACCCGGCCCCACAACCACGACAACGCTCGAACCCGAGGCCGGGGTCGGCCGGGTTTCCTTTGTCTACGGCCCGGTCGTAGGCGACTGCATCGATCTGCGCTCGGTGGCAACAGGAAAGGCCGTAACGACCCGTGCCCTTCCCACTGCTGATGCCACGATGAAGTCCGATAAGGACGTCATGCTTCGGCTCAACTGCGACCTCCCCCACCAATACGAGGTCATTGCCATACCCAATGCGGGGCTTGCACCGACGCCCACGCCAACGAACGAACAGTTCACGGTTGCCGCCAAGAGACTTTGCCCCGCAGCGTTCAAGACCTACATCGGGATCCCCTATCCGAGTTCATCGCTTGAATTCGGCTGGGTGCTGCCGACCGAAGAACAGCGGAACCGCGGAGTCCAGATCATCGGCTGCACCGCGTTCGACCCGAAGGGCAAGCTCGTCGGCTCGGTCCGCGACTCAAAGCGTTAGCGCTCGACGACAGGGGCACGCTCCGAACATCGTCGAAGAGGATCCACCACCCCGACGCGCGGTGGTTCTACTTTTTGCTGCATGGTGCTCGTGATTGCTGCTCTCCTCCTCGCAGTTCTCCTCATCATCGCGCTTCTCGCCAATCGTCGAACCGGCGATTTCTCGGCGGCTCGAACGACCGGCCGCTCTACTGACGTTCGCCTCCCCGTCGGCGCCGACGCAGCACTGTGGTCCATCGTCGAGGTCGTTCCCGATCCTCGCAACCACCTTGCCCTCACCCGCGATCTCACTGGTGAGGTTCGTATCTCCGGAACACTTCTCGATCCCGCCGTGCGAGCCAGCACACTGGTTCCGCCTCCTCGCCCCGCTCCGGCCGGTGGCAGTTCAGTGAGAATTCTCACTGCAGCCGAGATCGAACGCGAAGACGCAGCCGCAGCTGCTGCCGCGGCACGACTCAATCGCGCCTCCTAAATTCAGCGCGGCTGTACAACTGCAGCAAGCGCAGCCCACGATTGTGGGGCTGCACCCAATCCAGTTCCATCGTTCGCGTCCCAGTACTCCGCCCACGATGAGTTCACGGCGCCGCGCGTAAGCATGTCTGCAAGTGCGATCGCGTCTTCGTTGCGACCATGACGACGCGCAGCAACCCAAAAGAGATACGTGAGTTGCGGCCATGCCGGTCCGCGCCAGTAGGTGCGCGCCGAGAACGATGGTTCGGCGCGGTGTATTCCAGCAGGACCGCACTGACCGCCGAACGAAGCATTGTTGCGAAGCTCGGAAAAAACCCTTTCAATTACTGAACTATCGCTCGCTACAAGCAGTGGAAGCAGCGCGTCGAGTGAACGGGCGCGGCCAGAGTCACCTTCGGAATCGCCAGCATCAATCCACGTTTCGAGCCTGTGGTCCCAGCGCGTTGCTAACACGTCAGCAACTGCATTCGCTTTCCCGATCAACGCACTATCGCCGGTGACGGTTGCAAGTTCGAAAGCGTTGAATGCAACCAATGCATTGAATCCACAACTGGCGACAACAAAGCCAGGGTTCGCTATCGGGGACCCGATTGCTGAATGTTCGACCGACGCAACAAGCGCTCCTTTGATCTCGCGCCAAACATCCACATTCCAACCACCGGGGCACCAGTGGTCCCAACGCGGACAATCATCGCCACCGCTTTCCCACGGATGACAAAGAGCAATGAGTCCATCAATGCGCGACCGCTTCTCAAAGAGAAAGTTGAGTCCGGAAGTCGCCGACTCAACAAGATCACCGACATCAATTCCCCGACGGAAGAGTTCGGCAATTGCATGACCGAACATCGGCGGTTGCGTGATCGAGGAATGTCCCTCGCGCTTCCAGAAGTCGCTGTGATGGTTCGGTGAGTACTCGTAATCGACATGCGGAACGAAGCCTTCGGAGTTCTGGGTGCGGAACAAGTGCGCCAGTTCGCTGCGGGCTCGATCGGGCTCGCCGAGGTCCGCCCAGGTGATGGCATGAAAGCAGGAATCCCACAACCACTGGAACGGATACACCGATGCGTTCGGAACGGTGTACCCCTCGGGACGCCAATTGGCCTCGAGGACCGAGCGGGCCGCAGCACGGACCTCATCAGGATCGGCCGATAGCGTGAGACCTTGGCCGTCAATCCTGTCGGTCACCCTCGTCCCCTTTTGGTGTCAATGTCCACGTGCGCAGTGCTTTCGTTCCGGCTCCGAGGAACCGATGGTGTCTCTATCGTGGCCGACACCTGGATCGACGCGCTGCAACGAGGTGGATTCGAGATTCGCACGGTAGCGGGAGCCGGGCCAGTCGATGTCCTCATCCCCGATCTTGCAATTGGTCGCTGGCCCGATGGCGCCCCAGGCCTCCACAGTGCTGGCGGCGCGACTGATACAGAAATTGATCACCTCACGGCCGATCTTGTC
>CAEZTY010000073.1_pt1 | contig 9660 bp, 5 predicted proteins | sample 7264341 | NCBI WGS metagenome assembly CAEZTY01 (sample SAMEA6813815, study PRJEB35770) | uncultured Microthrixaceae bacterium | biome: Freshwater; feature: Freshwater reservoir; material: water | place: Czech Republic | collected 2016-04-20 | depth 0.5m m | reverse complement strand
CAACGAAGTCATCTGGGGCACCATCGGATTTCTCATCGTCTTTGGTCTGATCGTCTGGAAGGGCGGTCCGGCAATCAAGGGCATGTGGAACGCGCGCATCGAACGCATCCGTTCCGAGATTGAAACCGCCGAGGCGACACGTTCAGAAGCAGAAGCCAAGTTGGCCAAGATCGATTCCGATATTGCCAATGCCGACGCTGAACGTCGTCGAATCCTTGACGAAGCTCGTGAAACCGCTGCATCGCTCAAGACACAGATCGTTGCGAAGGCTGGCACCGACGCGTCGGATCTCCGTGCTCGCGGTGCTGCCGATGTCGACTCCGCGAAGACCCAAGCCACTAGCGATCTCCAGGCAGAAATTGCCGTGCTCGCACTTGGTGCCGCTGAAAAGGTCGTAGCCAACAATCTCGACAGTGCGACCCAAGCCGAACTCATCGAGAACTACATCCAGAAGGTGGGTGCTGGCTCATGAGCGACCACGATGCTCTTTACGCCGATGCCTTTCTCTCGCTCCTCCGAGCAGAGGGAAGCGGCAACGAGGTAACCGACGAACTGTTCCGAATCTCTCGAACGATCGAGGGCAACGACGAACTGAATCAGGCGCTTTCCAATCCGCGACTTCCTGCCGACAAGCGTCAGCAGATCATCGAAGACATTCTCGGAGACAAGGCGCTTCCGTTAACGACATCGCTTGTTTCGCTTGTTGTCGGTAATGGTCGAATTCGTGAACTTCCCCAAATCGTTGAGCGTCTTCTTGACCTCAATGCGGCCAAAGGCGAGAAAGTTGTCGCCCAGGTTCGTTCGGCCGTCGCACTGTCCGACGACCAAATCCAGCGTCTCGCTGCTGCCCTGGCCAAGAGCCAAGGCAAGCAGGTTGAGATCATCGTCATTGTCGATCCGTCGGTTCTCGGCGGCATCGTTACCCAGATCGGCGACACCGTTATTGACGGCTCGGTGCGCCAACGTCTGTCCCAACTCCGCGAATCGTTCTGAGATCAGAGGATCCCGTAATGGCTGAACTCACCATCAACACCGGCGACATCACTGCCGCCCTCCAAAAGAATCTGTCGGGATATAACCCGTCACTTGAGTCGACGCAGGTCGGCCGTGTGCTCGAAGTGGGCGACGGTATTGCTCGCGTGTCGGGTCTTCCCGATGTCGGCGTGAACGAGCTCCTCGAGTTCGAAGGCGGCACCGTTGGTCTCGCCCTCAACCTCGACGAAGACTCGATCGGTGCCGTTATCGTCGGCGACGGCGAACACGCAGCAGCGGTGGAAGAGGGCTCGCCCGTTCGTGCCACCGGCCGCATTCTTTCGATGCCAGTAGGCGATCCGCTTCTCGGTCGCGTTGTGAACGCTCTTGGTGAACCGATCGATGGCAAGGGACCAATCATCGGGGCCATTTCCCGTCGTATGGAAATTCAGGCTCCTGGCATTACTGGCCGTCAGCCCGTGCACGAGCCGCTGCAGACCGGCATCAAGTCAATCGACGCCATGACCCCAATCGGTCGTGGTCAGCGTGAACTCGTTATTGGTGACCGCAAGACCGGCAAGACCACGGTGTGCATCGACACGATCCTGAACCAAAAGGGCCTTGGCGTGAAGTGCATCTACGTCGCCATCGGTCAGAAGGCATCGACCGTTGCGCAGACCGTAAGCCTGCTCACCGAATTCGGTGCGATGGAGTACACCGTCGTGGTTGTGGCTCCTGCCTCCGATCCGGCGCCGTACAAGTACCTCGCACCATTTGCTGGTTGCGCGATCGGTCAGCACTGGATGGACAACGGCGAACACAGCCTCATCGTGTACGACGATCTTTCTAAGCAGGCCGAGGCCTACCGCCAGATGTCGCTTCTTCTTCGTCGCCCACCAGGCCGCGAGGCATACCCCGGCGACGTGTTCTATCTCCACAGCCGTCTTCTTGAGCGTTCGGCAAAACTGTCCGACGCTCTCGGCGCTGGTTCACTCACCGCTCTTCCCGTCATCGAGACCAAAGCTGGCGACGTGTCGGCCTACATCCCGACCAACGTGATTTCGATCACCGACGGTCAGGTCTATCTCCAGGACGATCTGTTCAAGTCCGGCGTGCGTCCTGCGGTTGACGTAGGTATCTCGGTGTCTCGTGTGGGTTCGGCCGCACAGATCAAGGCCATGAAGAAGGTGTCGGGCACACTCAAGCTCGACCTTGCCCAGTTCCGTGAACTTGAAGCCTTCGCAACGTTCGGTTCTGAACTCGACAAGATCTCTGCCGCTCAGCTTGAACGTGGCTACCGCCTCGTTGAACTGCTCAAGCAGAACCTCAACTCGCCAATGCCCGTCGAAGAGCAGGTTGTTGTGATCTTCGCCGGCGCGAACGGTTACCTCGATGCCATTCCGGTCACCGATGTCAAGCGTTACGAAACGGACCTTCTCGATTTCATGCGGGGCCGTTACAGCTCGCTGCTTGACGAGATCCGTTCCACCGGAGACCTTCCCGATTCCGTCAAGGGTGCTGTCGAAGCGTTCACGCAAGAGTTCGTGCCGACCGCCGCTGCTTCCACCGGATCTGTCGAGGACTGACATGGCTGGTGGTCAGGAGCGGATCCTTCGTCGACGCATTAAGAGCGTCGAGTCAACGAAGAAGATCACGCGCGCCATGGAGCTCATCGCGGCCACTCGTGTCGTGAAGGCCCAGGACCGCGCCGCTTCAGCGCGTCCTTACAGCGACGAAATCACTTCAGTGATCGTCGACCTTCTTCGCGCTGGTGCGGCCAAGGAACACCCGCTTCTGCGTGACAATCCAACTGCGAACATCGCCGCATTTGTTGTGATCACTTCTGATCGCGGCATGTGTGGTGGCTACAACACCAACGTGTTGCGCATGGCCGAGCGGGCTATCGATGCCGCTCGTGCTCAAGGCCAGGGTTATTCGATCATCGCTGTCGGCAAGAAGGCCATCAAGCACTTCCGATTCCGCGGACTTCAGATCGATGCGGAATTTGAAGGCATGACCGATCAGCCGATCTACGACAACGCACGCGACATCGCCGCTGCGGTTCGTCGTCGTTACGAATCAGGCGAGCTCGCTTCGGTCGATCTTTCCTACACACGCTTTCTTTCTTCTGGCGTTCAGCAAGCGGTGTTGCGTCGCTTTCTTCCGCTTGAAACTCCGGCCATCGACGATGCAGCCGGACCCAGCGCCGATTTGGAATACGAACCGTCGCCCACTGGCATTCTCAACGAGATCCTTCCCCGTTACCTCGAGTCGCGACTGTTCTCAGCGCTTCTTGATTCGTCAGCGTCGGAGCATGCGTCACGTCAGCGGGCCATGAAGGCCGCAACCGAAAATGCCGAAGACCTGAAGACATCGCTCAGTCGCATCATGAACCGGGCTCGTCAGGATTCAATTACCACCGAGATCATGGAGATCGTCGGTGGCGCCGAGGCAATGTCGGCCGATAAGGGTTCGGCACACGAACTCATTCCGTCTCACCTTGAACCGCAACACGCTTTCCCCGTCCACCTCGACCGAACAGATCACGCGCCGTCGATTCATTAATCGACGCACAGGTCTGAATCCACCGTTCGCCACACACAGGAGACCCATCCCACGATGACCGTCACCGAGAATCCCACCAACCTGAAAGACGGCCGAGTCGTCGCCATCGCCGGCCCTGTGGTCGACGTTGAGTTCCCGCGTGGATCTCTTCCCGAGATCAACACGGCACTCGAGATGACCGTGACCGTTGACGGCAAGGACATCGTTGTGGTGTCCGAGGTTGCTCAGCAGATCGGCGACAGCCGAGTTCGAGTTGTCACCATGAAGCCCACCGATGGCCTTCGTCGTGGCACCCCGGTGCGCAACACCGGCCGCGGCATCACCGTGCCAGTTGGCGACGCTGTGCTTGGTCACGTGTTCAACGTCATCGGCGAGCCCCTCGATTCACCGCTTACCGACGCCAACGTCGAGCGTTGGGAAATCCATCGTGAACCGCCGGCGTTCGACACCCTCGAGCCCAAGGCGCTGGTCTTCCCGACCGGCATCAAGGTCATCGACCTTCTCACCCCGTACCTCTCAGGCGGCAAGATCGGCCTGTTCGGTGGTGCTGGTGTGGGTAAGACCGTTCTCATCCAGGAAATGATCAACCGTGTTGCTTCACAGCACGGTGGTGTGTCGGTATTCGCCGGTGTCGGCGAGCGCACCCGTGAAGGAACCGATCTCTGGATCGAAATGCAAGAGTCCGGCGTTATCGACAAGACCGCTCTGGTCTACGGCCAGATGGATGAGCCCCCGGGCGTCCGTCTCCGTGTTGCGCTTTCGGCTCTCACTATGGCTGAGTACTTCCGTGACGTGCAGAACCAGGACGTGTTGTTGTTCGTCGACAACATCTTCCGTTTTGTGCAGGCCGGTTCCGAGGTGTCGACCCTTCTTGGTCGTATGCCATCAGCGGTGGGTTATCAGCCCACACTCGCCGACGAAATGGGCGAGCTGCAGGAGCGCATCACCTCAACTCGTGGTCGTTCGATCACCTCGTTGCAGGCTGTGTACGTGCCCGCCGACGATTACACCGACCCGGCGCCGTTCACCACCTTCACCCATCTCGATGCCACCACCGAACTTTCACGTCAGATTGCTTCGCTCGGTATCTACCCAGCCGTGGATCCGCTCGCATCGACCTCAACGATTCTCGCTCCCGAAATCGTTGGCCAGCGTCACTACGACGTTGCTCGTCGCGTGCAGGAAGTTCTGCAGCGTTACAAGGAACTTCAGGACATCATCGCCATTCTTGGTCTTGACGAACTTTCTGAAGAAGATCGCATCACCGTTGACCGTGCCCGAAAGGTTCAGCGTTTCCTTTCGCAGCCGTTCTTCGTGGCCGAGGTCTTCACCGGCATGCCCGGCATCTTCGTTTCTGTCGAAGACACGGTCGAGTCGTTTGAACAACTCGTCAATGGCGACCTCGACGATCTTCCCGAGCAGGCGTTCCTCAACGTTGGCGATGCCGACGGCGCACGTGCCAAGGCACGCGAACTCGAGGCCAACTCCTGATGCCTCTGGCTGTCGAACTCGTTTCGCCCGAGCGCACACTGTTCTCGGGAGACGCCTCCATGGTGCGTGCGCGCACGGTGGGCGGCGGCGATATCGCGTTCCTCACCGGTCATGCTCCGTTCGTCGGTGCATTGGCAATCGGCACCGTTGAAATCACGTTGGCCGAAGGTGGCAGTGAAAAAGCTGCGGTCCACGGTGGCTTCATCGAAGTCAGCCACGACCGAGTGAAGATCCTTTCCGATCTTGCCGAGCTGTCATCGACGATCGATGTTGAGCGTGCTCGCAAGGCGCAGGAAAAGGCCCAGGCCGCTGTGCAGAACGGTGACGATGTCGATGCCACCGCAGCACTGGCTCGTGCCACCGCTCGGCTCACCACGGTCGAGGGCTTTCACTAAGCCTGAAACACGGCGAATAATCTGAATTCTGGAATGAGGCGCCTGAGGGCGCCTCATTCGCGTGCCGGAAGAAGACGGTCAAAAGCGATTTGGTAAGAATGGTTTTTATCCGACTGGAATGAGATTCAGACTCCCCATAGGGTTGCGAAATGGGTCGCGGAGGAGTGGGCAGCAGCATTGGCTGGAATATGGCCAGCAAGCCGCTTCGACTTGTCCTGTCCGTCCTTCTTCTGGCGGCGTTGCTGGTCGGAATTCCCGCTGTCGCAACAAAAATTCCCTCAGCTGCGGCGCTGGATTCCCCGGGTTCGCTTGACCTCACTTTCGGTGCGAATGTCGCTTCATCCATGCCTTCGCGAACCCGTGGCATTGCGGTTCAAAGCGACGGTGGGATCGTGACCTTGGGCGACACGACAGGGAAACTGCGACGGTATTCATCGGCAGGCGTCGCCGACACCACCTTCAACACCACCGCAGCCACTGCGACCGGTGGTTCACCAGTTCTCGTCAACAACGCATACGCAGTGGCGGTGCAGAGTGACGGGAAGATCCTTGCAACTGACGACTACCTCGGCTCAATCCAACGGTTCACCTCCGCAGGAGCGGCTGATTCCGTCTTCAACTCAAACGTAGCAAGCCACACCACAGGAACTACCTACGCCGTCGCAGAACAGTCGGTAAGCGGGGTCCGCCACATCCTCGTTGGCGGAAGCTTTACTGGCCGACTCAAGCGACTAACCGACACGGGTGCAGTTGATTCCGCGTTTTCGACGAATGTCGGGTCGGCATTCGGTGGGACGGTCAATGCGATTGCTCTTGACGCCAACGGGAAGATTTTGGTCGGTGGCGCCTTCACCGGTGGCCTCAAACGATTGAACGCGGACGGGACAGTTGACGCGTCGTTCACCGCGGCTCCGGGCACCACCGTCAACGCTGTCGCAGTGCAGAGCGACGGGAAAGTGGTCGCGGCGGGATCCTTTGGTATCAAGCGATATTTGAGCGACGGTTCGGTGGATGCCTCGTTCACGACTAGCACGGGCGTCATTAACTCAATCGCCGTGCAGCCAGATGGAAAAATTCTTGTTGGTGGGACGTTTACCGCGAAATTGAAACGGCTGGCTGTCACAGGTGCCGCGGACTCCACCTTCGTGATCTCGTCAACCGAGTTGAATTCCGATGTCAATAAGATCGTTCTGCAGAGCGATGGCGGACTCCTCGTCGGAACCGAGAACGGCCCGTCGCTCCGTCGCTTCTTCACCACATACCAGACTCCTGGAATCCCGCCGGCGCCAACGGCTGTGCCTGGAGATGGACAGGCCACCGTCACTGTTGCGGCTGCCAGCGGGGCAACTCCGACCAGCTATACGGTCACCGCAGTCGGGACGTCACCCGCGCAGACATGCACAGTTACTGGTGCTTCAGGTTCTTGTGTCGTCACAGGACTCACGAACGGCACTGCCTACACGTTTACGGCAACTGCGACGAACACTGATCCCGCTGCAACCTCAGCATCATCACCAGCTTCGACTGCAGTCACCCCGGTTGTGAATCCGATCTTTCTGGCGGCATCTGTAAACACAGCCGGAACTTACGTGACGCTCACGTTCAATAAGCCCCTTGCGTCAATAACTGCGCCAACCGACGCGTTCACCGTCACCTCAGGCGGTACTGCCAACGCAGTCACATCTGTATCGGTGAGCGGTTCAACCGTGGTGCTCGGACTGACTCGAACTGTTGGTATCGGGCAAATTGCAACCGTGGCCTACTTGGCGCCATCTTCAGATGACGCAACGACAAATGCCGCGATTCAGAACCTTGCCGGCAATGACGCATTCACCTTGGCGACGACAACGATCCCAAACAACTCGACTGCTGACATCACCCCGCCAACTTATGTTTCATCAGCGACAAATGTTGGTGGTACCACCATCACTCTGACCTACAGCGAGCCATTGGCTGCGGTAACGGCTGCGGCAAATGCATTTACCGTGCTTGTCGGAGGTGCGCCAGCTGCGGTGGGGTCGGTCTCAATCGTTGGTTCAACGGTTCAGCTTGGAGTAAGTCCCGCGATTGTCGGCGGTCAGGCTGTGACTGTTGCGTACGCGGCTCCGACGTCGAGTGCATCAACACTCAATACGGCAGTGCAGGATGTCTCCGGTCTTGACGCTGCATCGCTCACGGCAACTTCGGTCACGAACAATTCGTTGAAAACCGCGTCGTGTCTCGCCGGGTATGGCCTCGGAGGCGTTGGCGGGACAACTCGGGCAAATGCAAGTGGTGGCGACGGTTGTGTCATCGTCGAATACGGAAGCACAACAGAGCAGTTCAATTATGTGGGCGAAGCGTATCCATGGACTGTTCCTGCAGGTGTCACATCAGTGACCTTCAAGGTCTATGGCGCCGGCGGCGGTGGCATCACTACGGGCGGTGATCTTGGCGCACTCACGGCGTACGACGGGGGGGAAGGCGGCTTTGCTTCAGGCACCTACGCGGTAACGCCTGGACAGTCGTTCAAGATTGTTGTTGGCGAAGGCGGTGTCGGTAATGACAACGTGAAGCCGCAAGAAGTCCGGTCGATCAGTTACACGTTCCGCAATAACGGTGAGGCGATAGTCGACTTCTCTGGCACGAATCCCTATGTCGTGGGTCAATCCGTGACGATCGCGGGTGCTGGCACAGGATTTAACGGGACGTACACGCTCACCTACTCGAGTGGTACTCGAATCAAGTACAACGTTGCTGATCAGACCTTCTTGAATCCAACGGCTTCAGGAACGGTTTCAGGCCTTGGCCGTTGCGTGAATTCGGTTTTGCCTGCGACCTACGGCGGAGGTGGTTCAACGCGGAACCAAAACTGTGCGACAACCGGCAACGGAATTGACGCGTTTGGTTCCGGTGGTGGCGGCTCATCGGTGTACACCAACTCTTCAAGTCCGAAGCCAGTGGTCTCTGCAGGTGGCGGCGGTGGTGCTGGTGTTCAAGGAGCAGGCGGCGCGGGCGGTGGCAACGATGTCTCCGCTCTCACCGGTGGAGCTGGGGCCAACGGCAGCGGAAGCGGAACATCGGGTGGCAAGGGCGCCCTTCAGACTGCCGCAGGAGGAAGTAGCGGTTCCGCAAATCCCACGATTCCCGGAGCAGGCACTGGTGGTGCGGGTGGCAACCCTGTGACATCTGGGGCCTCGGCTGCTGATGGTGTTGGTGGTATCTCCACCTATGGCGGCGGCGGCGGCGGCGGTGGTTACTACGGCGGTGGTGCTGGTGGCACGGCCGGTGGTGGCGGCGGTGGATCAAGTAAGTCCCACACGATCGATCTTGTTGGACCGAAACTGATTGCAGGAACACCTGCGGTCCTTGCCGCCAATGGCACAGAACTGACGTTGACGTTCGACGAGACGCTGAGTTCCACAAACTTAACGACAGCAGCAATCTCCAACTACAAGGTGACCGTCGACGGTAAGACCGTGACCGTCTCGAGTCGGACAGTTTCGGGGACAACGGTCAAGTTGACGCTAGCGAGCCCCATTTCAAGCGATCAGACGGTCCTTGTCAGCTACACCGCGCCAAGTCCCCTTGATTCAGCGACGACCAACCTCGCTATTCAGGACACATCAGGTAATGATTCAGCGACGTTCACGAATCAGTCAGTGGTGAACAATTCGGCTTTGGGTCCCGACAAGACACCTCCCAATTTCTCGTCGATGTCGATTTCCGGGTCGCAGGTGACACTTACCTTCGACGAAACACTCGCAACCTCTCCTGCTTTGGATAAGGCGGCGTTCACTGTCTTTGTGGATGAAGCGGCACGAGTGCCAACAACAGCGGTGGTGAGTGGTTCAACTGTCGTCCTCACGTTCTCTTCCGCGATTCCCTCAACTGCAGTTGTGACGGCGGCCTATGAAGCTCCCGCCGTGAACGCGTCGACTGCCAACGTTGCCGTGCAGGATCTGAATGGCAACGATGCACTGTCATTTTCGAGGACCTATTCGCCGAATTCCTCTGACTGGCAGTGGACAACTCCGTTTAACGCTGCGACAAACACGCCAAACAGTTCAGGCTGCGATGGAGCGGGAAGCATCAATCGAACGAAAAGTAAGTTGCTGCCAAACGGGGTCAGCTACACGGTTGGGGTGACAGGGGACTATCTCTGCATCAATGAAGTCACAGAATCGCTGAGTCAGCGCGGCGGTGAAGCGGGCGACTTCGTTGCAACTGGTTTGGTGACCGAGCCCGGTCTGAAGTT
>CAEZTY010000069.1_pt1 | contig 9943 bp, 8 predicted proteins | sample 7264341 | NCBI WGS metagenome assembly CAEZTY01 (sample SAMEA6813815, study PRJEB35770) | uncultured Microthrixaceae bacterium | biome: Freshwater; feature: Freshwater reservoir; material: water | place: Czech Republic | collected 2016-04-20 | depth 0.5m m | reverse complement strand
CACTTTGACGTTTTTGAGCGACTTTGTGTGAACGTCAGGCATCGTTGAACTCGACGATGAGTCCTTCGACTTCGATGACCCACAGGCAACGAGTGCAGGAACAAGAGCAAGGGAGACAGCGAAGATGCCAGCGGCGATCCAGCGCGGCGAGCGACGGGGGGACGTGATGAAATTCATGGGGGAAGCCTGTCAGACGAGGGTAAGGAACAAGCGAGAAACCTGCGGGCTGCGCCCTGATCTTGTCAGATTTGTGTCAGGAAACCGACCGGGTGGCGTCATCGTGGCCACACAGGGACGAAATCCGCAGCCCGTACCTTCATCAGTGCGTCGAACGGCGCTGTTCACCTGAATGGAGGAATGATGATCAGACGGTTCATCGAGGGGATGAAGGAACGTGACTCACGTCGCTATTTCCTCACCTATCTCGGAGGAAAGATGATCGGCACCACGGCGGTCCTCGCCATGATGCTTGGTCTCGCCTGGTACGTGGGAGGCCGAGCAGGCGCCCAAGAGGTGGAGACACCGCTCACCGCGGCCGCTGATCTCATCAACCCAATCAACACGATGTGGGTGTTGGTTGCAGCATTCCTGGTCTTCTTTATGCAGGCCGGCTTCATGATGCTTGAGGCGGGCTTTGCTCGTACTCGAGAAACAGTCAACGTCCTGATGGAGTGCATCGTCGATACCGCGATGTGCGGCATTCTCTTCTGGGCAGTGGGCTTTGCGTTCATGTTCGGTGAAGGAAATGGCTGGATCGGCCATCAGTTCTTCTTTCTAAACGATGCCCCTGCAACGTATGGCACCACCGGTGTGGCGTTCCTGGCCTTCTGGTTGTTTCAGTTTGCATTTGCTGACACCGCCTCGACCATCGTGTCGGGTGCAATGGTCGGACGCACAAGCTTCAAGGGCGATCTCTTTTACAGCATCGGTGTGAGTGCGATCATTTACCCGATCGTCGGCCACTGGATCTGGGGACCGGGCGGCTGGCTCGCCACGATGGACACGCCGTTCCGCGATTTCGCGGGCTCGACCGTTGTTCACACCGTTGGTGGCGTTCTTGCCCTCACTGGTGCGGTTGCTCTCGGCCCGCGCATTGGACGCAAGTTCAAGCGAGACGGCGGCGGCTTCATGGTCGGTCACGACATGACCATCGCAGCGATCGGCGGCATCATCCTGTGGTTCGGTTGGTACGGCTTCAACCCGGGTTCAACGCTCAGCGCAATGGATCTCGAAGGAATCGGTCGTGTTGCTGCAAACACCACACTCGCTGCATGTGCAGGCTGCCTTGTTGGTTTGAGCTTCATGTACTTCCGCACAAAGAAGTGGGATCCAGGCATCACGATCAATGGCTTCCTCGCTGGCCTCGTTGCGATCACCGCACCGTGCTATTGGGTAAGCCCGCTCGGAGCGATCATTATCGGCGGCGTCGCAGCAATCATCTGTGTGCTTGCGATCGATGCAATCGAATGGTTCCGAGTCGACGATCCGATCGGTGCAGTCGCAGTCCACGGCGTGTGCGGAATCTTCGGCACCATCGCTGTGGGTCTGTTCGCTACGGGAGACTTTGGTATCCCTGGTGCGACTGGCGCTGACCTGAGCACCGGCACCGTTACCGGCCTGTTCTATGGCGGTGGCACCGATCAGTTGGTGTCGCAGCTCATCGGATCCGCAGTAGTGACCGGACTCGTTCTGATCGCCGGCATGGTCCTGATGTACGGGCTCAAGGCAGCCAAACAACTTCGTGTACCGGCCGACATCGAGCTCGAGGGTATTGATATCCACGAACACGGTGGTTCCGCTTACCACCCTGAATTCGCTTTCACCGGCACGGGCGTTCCTGCCTCGTCCGGCGCTAGTAAGGAGGCTTAAGTCATGCTGAAACTTGTTACCGCAATTCTCAAACCACACAAGTTTGATGATGTGAAGGAAGCTCTAAAGAAGGATGGCATTACCGGTCTGACGGTTACCGAGGTCAAGGGCTTCGGACGTCAGGGCGGCAAGACTGAAACCTTCCGAGGATCTGAATACACCGTCGAACTGCTTCCCAAACTCAAGATTGAGTTGGTTGTCGAAGAGTCCTCAGTTGCCAAGGTGGTCGAGACGATCACCACTGCTGGTCAGACCGGCAAGATCGGTGACGGCAAGATCTGGGTGCTTGGGGTCGACGAACTGGTTCGGATTCGCACCTCGGAAACGGGTGTTGAAGCCATTTAGCTGCACTCCTCCTTGGTTGACATGGGGCCCTCGCTTCGGCGGGGGCCCCAAACCGTTTTCGGGTTCGAACCTTTCCTTCACCCCGTTCTCACCTTTCTCTCACCAGCGTGGGCAAGACTCTGGGCCATGGGAGCGCATCTAGTCATTGCTGAGGATGATCGAGCAGTTCGAGAGTCGGTGACTCGAGCCCTTGAACTCGAGGGCTACACCGTCGAAGCGGTCACCGATGGGGTGGCTGCGCTCGAAGTTGCAAGCAAAGAAGGCGTCGACCTTCTTCTTCTTGATTTAGGGATGCCCAATATGGATGGGCTGACGGTTTGTCGCCGCCTTCGGTCGGCTGGTTCCCGACTTCCGATTCTTGTGCTTACTGCTCGGACAGAAGTTTCTGATCGAGTTTCAGGACTTGATGCCGGTGCCGATGACTATCTTCCGAAACCGTTCTCTCTTGATGAACTTTTGGCCCGCTTGCGCTCATTGTTGCGTCGAAGCACATTTGATGACACCGACGAAGTTCCGCAGATCGTTGTCGAGGATCTAGTCATCGACGAAGCGGCGCGCCGAGCATGGCGCGGTGAGCGCGAACTTGAACTCACCAAAACCGAGTTTGACCTCCTCGAGTTATTGGCCCGCAACACGGGGGTCGTTCTTTCCCATTCAAATATTTACGACCAAATCTGGGGATACGACTTCGGCCCCGACTCGAAAGCACTCGCGGTCTACATCGGTTATTTGCGACGCAAAACTGAAGAAGGCGGAGAAGCACGGCTCATCCAGACGGTTCGCGGCGTCGGTTACACCTTGCGATTGTCATGACGCTCCGAGGGAAAATCGCCATTGCTATGGCGGTGTTGACCGCGTTCACCGCGATCATCGTTGCGGTTTCAACATACGCAGTGACCGATAATCGCGTTCGGTCAGAGGTCGATCAGTATCTCGACGGGTACGCGCAGCGGTTCCAAGATCCCGATGGACGTCAAGCGGTGATTACCTGCGCGAGCAATAACGTGCGCCGACTCCCGCAGGGAGTTCAACGTGATCCCGACGCTATTCAGGGGGTGGCGTTTCAGTGTCTCGATAAATCGGGTTCGGTCATAAACACGATTGGCGTAGGAACACTTCCGGTAAGCGAGAAGGATCTTGCGATTGCGGCCAGCGGTCGAAATGAAACAACCCGAACTGTCAGGGTGAATGGAAAAACCTGGCGGGTCGAGACGGTTGGTGTTGCTCAAGGTGGAGCAATCCAGATCGCACGCGATTACGGCGAGACCAATCGCGTGCTTTCTACATTGCGAGTCTGGCTTTCGCTCATTGTTGTTGCCGCTGCAGCGATCAGCGCACTGGTTGGTTGGTTGATTGCTCGTCGAGCGACGAAACCACTGGTGCAGCTCACGGACGCAGCCGAAGAGGTTGCGAATACCGGACGTCTCGACGTCGATGTTCCTGAAGCCGGAAAGGATGAGCCCGGTCGTTTGGCTCGAGCATTTGCCACGATGCTTGCGGCGTTGGGGCAATCGCGTGATCAGCAGCAACAGCTCGTGCAAGATGCTGGGCACGAATTGCGCACGCCGCTCACGAGTTTGCGCACCAATGTAGAAACGTTGCAGCGCTATCCGGATCTTCCGTCGGAAACCCGTGACGTCATACTTTCTGATCTCCAGTCTGAGACCCGTGAACTTGGTGCGCTTGTCGATGAACTCGTTCAGTTGGCGACCGACACCTGGGATGACGAGCCCGAGGATTCGGTTTCTCTCGATTTCATTGCCGAACGGGTTGCCGAACGAACCCGGCGTCGCACCGGCCGGGTTGTCGAGCTCGATGTTCAATCAGCGGTGATGATCGGTCGACCTCGAGAACTGACTCGAGCGATTGGCAACCTGGTCGACAACGCCGCGAAGTTCAGCGATGACCCGACGCCAGTCGAAGTCATGGTCCGACCTGGCACCGTTGTGGTTCGAGATCATGGGCCCGGGATCAACGCCGAGGATCAACCGCATCTCTTTGACCGCTTCTATCGGGCTGCTGATGCACGTTCGAAGCCGGGCTCTGGACTTGGGCTGGCCATCGTCGATCAGATTGTTCGTGCCCACGGTGGAACCGTGACGGCGACGAACGCTCCTGATGGTGGCGCGGTGTTCACCATTCAGTTTCTGACCTGACGAGATTGAGCCGCTCTCCGCGGTTGCACAGGCAAGCGATGAGTTGGGCACGGCCTGATTCAGATTTCTGTCAGATAGTCGCTGGGTTGACGTAACAAACCGAACATCATCAGGAAATCCCTCTTCCGTACGGTCAGGTTCACGTCAGACGACTTCTTCGTCGGCGTCGGGTGTCCGCGGTGGACCTCCGGATCGACGGATGGGAACCGACCCATCAGAGGAGGAGTCATGGTCCAACTGGTGACAGCGGTAATCAAACCGCACAAGGTCGAGGAGGTGAAGGACGCGGTGAAAGCGATGGGTGTGCAGGGAATGACTGTCGATGAAGTCAAAGGCTTCGGTCGACAGGGAGGTCACGCTGAGACCTATCGCGGCGCGGAATACACCATCGACTTCATTCCGAAAGTTCGGATTTCCGTCCTTTGTGATGATTCCGATGTCGACGCTGTTGTCGACGCAATCGTTAGTGCAGCTCGGACCGACAAGATCGGTGATGGCAAGGTTTGGGTCACGCCGGTGTCCCGACTCGTCCGAATTCGAACCGGCGAAAGGGATGGTGAAGCGCTGTGAACACGACAGCAACAAGCGCGTTCGATCTGTTCTCACAGAACACGAACCTGCTTTGGATCATTGTTGGCGCATCACTCGTGATGTTCATGCAGGCCGGTTTCGCGATGTTGGAAACCGGTTTTGTGCGTGCCAAGAATGCAGCACACACAATGGCGATGAACATCGCTGTCTTCGGTACTGGAGCAACGGCGTTCTTCCTTGTCGGATACGCGCTGATGTTCGGTGGCTATTCCGCGAAGATCCCCGGTTTCGACTGGGGCTATGACCACGCACTTGGTAGCGCGCTGGTTGGCAGCGGCCACTGGGTCTTCCTTTGGAAGGGTGGATTCGCTCTGACGGGTGGCAAGTTCGCCGCGTCGGGTGCCGTCGCTGGGTACTTCCTTTACATGCTTGCGTTCATGGATACCGCAGCAACGATTCCGACGGGCTCTATGGCAGAGCGTTGGAAGTTCAAGTCCTTCGTACTTTGGGGCTTTTTCTGCGGTGCTATCTATTACCCGCTGTTCGGAGCATGGACCTGGGGTGGCGGTTGGTTGTCGCAACTTGGCAACTCACTCAAGCTTGGTAACGGCTACGTGGACTTCGCTGGTTCTGGCGTGGTGCACGCTGTTGGTGGCGTTGCTGCCCTTACGGGTGCTGCGGTCATTGGCCCTCGTATCGGCAAGTACGGAAAAAATGGCAAGGCACGCGGTATTCCGGGCCACAGCATTGCAATGGCCGGTGCCGGTACGTTGATCCTCTTCTTCGGATGGTTCGGATTCAACGCTGCCTCGACGCTCCAGATTGCCGATGGCCAGTTTGCGGTCGTTGCTGCCAATACGGCTATTGCTGCAGCACTTGGTTGCGTTGCGGCGATGTTCTGGGTGTGGAAGCGCACCGGAAAGCCCGATCCCGCGATGATCATGAACGGTCTGCTTGCCGGACTCGTTGCCATCACTGCTTCATGTGCGTTCGTTGACCCGTGGGCTGCTGGTGTTATCGGTTTGATCGCTGGCATCATCGTCGTTGAAGTTGTCTTCTTCGTCGATCAGAAGGTCAAGATCGACGACCCGGTCGGCGCCATCGGCGTCCACTTTGCTAACGGTCTTTGGGGCGTGCTTGCTCTGGGCATCTTCGCCAGCGGGAAGTACGGCGTTGACGCACTCGGCACCGGCATCGGCTGGAATGGCACCACGACACACCTCGATTCCGCTGGATCAGCAACCGGTGTAACCGGCGTGCTCTACGGATCAGCGGGATGGGGTCAGTTGGCCGCTCAGGCGATTGGCTGTCTCGTCATCATCGTTGTGATGGGTGCCATCTCCTGGGGCTTCTTCAAGCTTTCAAAGGTGATCTTCAAGGGCATTCGTGTCGACTCCGAGGTCGAGGTCGCTGGTCTCGATGTTCCGGAAATGGGCGTGCTCGCCTATCCCGACTTCGCCGGAACCCACGAGGGTCTCGTCGACGAATCGGTCTAACCAATTGGGGGTGTGCGGTCGGAAGACGACCGCACACCCTGTGGTTCGTGCAAGAGTCTCAAGCAGTTCGGTAGTGGTCGCCATGAATCGAAGGACGCAGCAATGAGCGCAATGACGAACGAGCAATTCGCTCAACGATGGAATGCACTCAACAAAGTGCATCGTCGCCAGATCCGCCGGTTAGCGCGAATTGGTCGAGCGCAGGAAAATTCTGCTGATGCACAACTCGCGGTTGTGTTTGCTGCCTTCCAGCAAAGTCGGTCCTGGTATCGCCGCTTCTGGTTGTGGTTTCCAGTCCTTGTGGTTGCTGGAGTTATCGCCGGATTGGCAATCCATCCGCTGATCGTTGGCATCGTTGTTGGCTTTGCGGCGAATGCGTTGTTTGTTCGCCGCAACTACTCGCGAGTAGCGATTGTGAATTCGGAGTTGTTGGCCTAACTATTCAAACGTGAACTGAATACGTGAAAGAGGCCCGGCCGAAGCCGGGCCTCTTTCATTTTCAAAACAGCGTGTAGGTGATTAGGCGTTGACGGTTTCTGCAGCAGCTTCGATGCCACTGCCGAATCGCTTTGAGATAACAAGAGCACTCACAACAACCACAAGTGCTACGCCAGCAACGACGTAACGCATGTTGTTGTGCTGCAACTCGATAATGGCGGGAAGCATCAACAGCGACACAAGGTTCATCACCTTGATGAGCGGGTTGAGTGCCGGGCCGGCGGTGTCCTTGAAAGGATCACCAACGGTGTCACCGATGACAGCAGCTTTGTGGGTTTCTGAACCCTTGCCACCTTCATTGCCATCTTCGATGTACTTCTTTGCGTTGTCCCATGCGCCACCGGCGTTGGACAAGAAGTTGGCCATGAGCTGACCAGTAACAATGGCGGCGGCAAGGAATGCGCCGAGTGCGAGGTAGCCGATACCGAAACCGATAATGACTGGCGTGAGCACCGCGAGAAGTGCCGGAGTGGCGAGTTCGCGAAGTGATGCACGGGTGCAAATGTCGATGACGGGTCCGTAGTCGGGACGCTCGGTGTAGTCCATGATTCCGGGCTTCTCGCGGAACTGTCGACGAACTTCTTCGACAACTGTTCCGGCTGTGCGAGACACCGCACGGATCGCAAGAGACGAGAACAAGAACGCAACGGAACCACCGATGAGAAGACCAATAAAGGTCTTGGGGTCAGCGACATTGATGTTGACGAGGCTTGTAAGTGTTCCGTTGAGTTCGCGGAATGCGACGTCGGCGACATCGGAGGTCGCACGCACGATGGTCTCGGAGTACGAGGCGAACAGTGCGACAGCAGCGATGACAGCGGAGCCGATTGCGAAGCCCTTGGTGACAGCCTTTGTGGTGTTACCAACGGCGTCGAGCCCGACCATGATGCGCTCGGGTTCACCTTCGAATTCGCCAGCCATTTCCGCAATGCCAGCAGCATTGTCAGCAACGGGACCGAAGGTGTCTTCGGCCACGATGATGCCAGTGGTTGCGAGCATGCCAATGCCGGTAAGGGCAATGAGGTACAGCGAGAATGCAATGTTGCCGCCACCGAGGACGAGTGCAGCGCCAATGGCGACTGCAATCGCGATGAGGGCCCACACTGCTGATTCAAGGCCAAGCGAAATACCTTCAAGCACTGTCGTTGCAGGGCCAGTGCGTGCTGCCTTGGCGATGTCCTGAACGGGCTTGGTCTTTGTGGACGTGAAGTACTGCGTGATCTTTGAAGCAACAAAGCCGAGCACAACACCAGTAACGATGGCGCCGAACAAACGAGCGCCAGGCTGCGAGATGGTCGAGCCCTTTGGGTTGCCGATGTAGAAGAAGGCAACAAGACCAGCGCCGATGATGGCGATGATCTGCGCAGTGTAAATGCCGCGGTTGATGGCTTTCAGTGCATCGTTACCGTCGCTCGGACGACCCTTCACGACGAAGATGCCGATCATTGAAGCAACAAGACCGATGGCCACTACGGCCAGCGGGAAGATGAGCCCCTTCACGGCAACGCCGCCACCCGTGATGATGGTGACACCGTCGACGGGGTTGATCTTGGTGACGCCGAGGCCGATGGCCTGGAATGCCGACACACCGAGGATGATCGACGCCACGAGTGTGACGGCGAAGGACTCGAAAAGGTCAGCCGCCATACCGGCGCAGTCGCCCACGTTGTCGCCCACGTTGTCGGCAATGGTGGCCGGGTTGCGGGGGTCGTCTTCGGGGATTCCGGCTTCAACCTTGCCGACGAGGTCGGCGCCAACGTCAGCGGCCTTGGTGAAGATGCCGCCACCCACGCGCAGGAAGAGAGCGAGGAGCGAGCCACCGAAACCGAAACCAATGAGAATCGAGGTTGAGGTGTTCTGGAACAGCATCACGATGACAACGGCGCCGAGAAGTCCGAGACCAGCGGTGAGCAGACCAGCAACGCCGCCGGTGCGGAAGGCAACCTTGAGTGCAGCATTGAAGTCACTGCGTTTGGCTGCTGCCGCGGTGCGGACATTGCCGCGAACGGCAAGCCACATACCGAAGAAGCCGATGGCCGCAGAGAAGAGGCAACCCATGATGAACGCTGCGGTGCGGAAGATGCCCGACTGCAGGAATGTCATCACTTCAGCGCCTCCAATGATGCTTTTCCCGTCCTTTTCGAGGATCGGCATCTTGTTGATGGCGGTGGAGGTGAGGAACACCACGACGGCAAGTGGGATGACGATCATGCCGATGGTGCGGAACTGACGCTTCAAGTAGGCGAGTGCACCTTCTTGAATCGCGCCAGCGATCTCCTGCATCTTTTCGGTGCCTTGATCCTGTTTGAGCACGCCGCGCATGAGCACGACGCCAAGGACGAGGGCGAACACTGCAACGGCGGCGGCAAAAATCAGCCATCCCCATTCAGTGCTGGTAAGCGTGAAGGCTTGATAGCCACCTTCGGCGGCGAGAACCTGGGTCATCTGGTCCATCCTGGTGAGGGTTCCGTGGGATTCGGAACGGGCAAAAAACGCGCACGGGACCGGCCCGTGCGAGGCCAGAACAGTACCGCGGTCGGGTCCTCAGGCTTGAAATGGTGGGTTTGAGGCCGATCAAAGGGCTGGGAAGGGCGCCAGAGAGTGCGAACATAGGCTGGTGACTTCGCCCGATGGCTCCCATGACCATGGCCATTCCCATGGGGTCTCGGTTCGGGCTGGAGCTCGCCACACCGGTCGATTGTGGGCAGTGGTGGCGATCCTCGCCGTGTTCTTGGTGGTCGAAGTGGTTGGAGCGTTGGCGACGAACTCGCTTTCGTTGTTCTCCGATGCCGGACACATGCTCACCGACCTTGTTGGAATCGGGATGGCATTGGCTGCGATCCATGTCGCGAACCGACGGGTTCAACAGTCACATCGCACGTTTGGTTTATACCGACTCGAAATTCTCGCGGCGCTTGCCAATGCGGTCTTGTTGTTTGCCGTTGGTCTTTATGTGTTGTGGGAAGCGATTGACCGTCTCAGACATCCCGAGTCGGTGCACAGCGGCGAGATGTTGGTCATCGCTATTGCTGGAGCCATTGCCAACGT
>CAEZTY010000059.1_pt1 | contig 11416 bp, 9 predicted proteins | sample 7264341 | NCBI WGS metagenome assembly CAEZTY01 (sample SAMEA6813815, study PRJEB35770) | uncultured Microthrixaceae bacterium | biome: Freshwater; feature: Freshwater reservoir; material: water | place: Czech Republic | collected 2016-04-20 | depth 0.5m m | reverse complement strand
GCGCCGTGGAAGCAGTGGCTAACGCTCTAGATGCGGCCTTCGCGCGACGTCCGAGTTCGGCAACTGGCGTCGAAGCGTCATGGGTACTCATAACCGAAAGGGTACTCGCCAAGGGATTCGAGTCAGTGGGCCTCACGTCAGCCCCGAACGCCGGCAACTAGCGTTATCGGCGATGAGTAGCTCTGCAGACGACGTGACAACACAGAGAACCCGTCACCTCGTGCGCTCAAGTGCCGTGGTCGCTCTTGGCACCGGTCTCAGCCGGCTGACGGGGTTTCTCCGTGTCGGCGTCATGGCCTACGCCATCGGGGCCACCGCACTCGCCGAGGCGTACAACCTTGCGAATAACACCCCGAATCTCCTGTACGACCTCGTGCTTGGCGGCATCCTTTCCGCCACCCTCGTTCCCGTCGTCGTTGCCCATACCGGGAGAGATGACAACCGCGGCATCGACGCTCTAGCCACCGTCATCAGTGTCGTTCTTGTCGTCGCCACCGTCATCGGGATAGCACTCGCTCCAATCATTATCCGCCTGTACAACCTTTCCTCGTCAAGCGCCGATGCAGCGACGCAAGCGAAAATTGCTGTTCCGCTTCTGATGATGTTTGCGCCGCAGATACTTTTCTACGGACTCACCAGTCTGGGCACTGCTCTGCTGAATGCGCGGCGCTCATTCGCAGTTCCCGCATTCGCTCCGGTCCTTAACAACGTTGTTGTTATCTGCCTCTTTCTCGCTCTCCCCCATTTAGCGAACGACAAGGCACTCACTTTCGATCAGGTCAGTCATGACACCGGGCTGTTGTTGCTTCTCGGATTCGGCACCACTGCTGGGTTATTGGCCATGACCTTGGTCTTATGGCCGGCGATGCGTTCAGCGGGCATTCGCTTGCGCTGGAACTTCGATCTTCGCGACCCCGCGGTACGGGAGGTTGGTCGCCTCTCTGGGTGGACATTTGGCTATGTCGTTTCGAACCTCATCGCCTACGGAATCATCCAAACATTGGCCAATGGTGTCGACGGTGTTTCGATCTACGCCTACGCCTGGCTCTTCTTCCAACTCCCCTACGGACTCTGGACAGTCTCGGTCATGACCTCCTACACGCCAGAACTTTCGGCGCTACACGCAGCAGCCGATACCTCTGGCCTTCGACGCCGTTTCAGTTCCGGCCTGCGATTAGTTCTCGTTCTGGCGCTACCTGCGACCATCGGCATGATCCTGCTTGCAGGACCAATCGTTCGACTTGTCCTTGAACATGGTGAGTTCACCCAAGCGAATGCCGATACGACGGCGAACACACTGATTGCATTTCTGTATGGCCTCCCGGCCTTCTCACTCTTTCTTTTCGCCATGCGCGGTTTCTACGCACAGCGAGATACGCGCTTCCCCTTCTACATAAACGCGGCCGAAACAGTTCTCGCCCTAACCATTGCGTTCTCCGTCGTCGACCGCTTCGGTGTCGTCGGTCTAGGCGCAAGCGGATCAGTCGCTTACTCAGTGTTCGCTGTTATTGCGCTATTACTTCTCCACCGCCGCATCGGAAGATTCCTCGACGCAGCAACCATCACGACGATTGCGAAACTGGTTCTGTCTTCGGCAGTGATGGGATTCATCGTCTGGGCATTCCTTCACTTCACCAATCTCAGCGATCTATCGACTCTCGTTTGTGCCGCGCTACTCGGAATCTGTGTTTATGCGGCATCACTTTTCGTGCTGAGAGTTGATGAGGCTCGCATTACGGCGGATCGTCTACTGCGACGCTAAGAAAGAATCACGAGGTCGTCTGTGTGAACGACCTGTGAAGAAGCTTCGGCCGGAACATCGGTCGCTGACCGACCCGCCGAAACTGCGAGTGTCGATGAATTCACTCGAACGAGACCCTTGGCAAAAACCACGCCGTTTTGATCGGCGATCTCGACGGCGTCATTAATCTCAAAGTGACCTTGTATGCCGATAACTCCGGCCAGAAGCAATGACGTACCGCCACGTTCGAGCGCCGCTCGGGCTCCCGCATCGACAGAAACCACACCAGAAGATCGGACGGCAAAGGCAATCCAAAGCTTACGCGCAGGCAAATCGCGCTGGTGAGCAGCGATGGTCGTGCCAACCCCGCTCACTCCCTCGACGGCATCGGTGAGAACTGAAGGACGGTGAGCTGCGGCGATCACGGTTCGAACGCCCGACCATGCAGCAATCTTTGCCGCTGAAATTTTCGAGGCCATTCCTCCGCTGCCGCCGGGTGTTCCAGGACCACCGGCGATTTCGTCGAGTTGCTGGTCGAACTCGATGATCTCCTCGATCAACGATGCATCAGGGTCGATGCGAGGATCGGCAGAGAGTAATCCGGCAGTATCGGTGAGAAGCACGAGAAGCTCAGCGTCGACAAGATGGGAAACAAGGGCCGCAAGTCGATCGTTGTCGCCGAAGCGAATCTCGTCGTCGGCGACTGCGTCGTTCTCATTAACGATCGGGACGACGCCAAGTTCAAGCAGTCGCGTTAGCGTCCCGCGTGCCTGGAGATATTGACGACGATCGACAAAGTCCAATGGAGCAAGAAGTACCTGGCCACCAACAAGAGAATGGTGATCGAGCGCCTCGCAGTAGACGGCCATCAGACGCGACTGGCCAACTGCAGAAACAGCTTGGAGCGTGCGTGCATCGGTAGGACGATTCGCACCACCCAGCCCGAGTGCGGGAAGCCCTGCACCAATTGCTCCCGAAGTGACTATGACGACGCTGTGTCCGGCAGCCCGCACCGTGGCGACTTCATCGCACAACTTCACGATGGCGTCCTGACGAATGCTCCCCTCGGAATCGGTGAGCGATGAGGTTCCGATCTTTACAACAACGACCATCACTCCTCCTCGTAATCGAAGGTGAGAGATCCGATACGCACGGTGTCGCCTTCTCTGGCACCAGCACGTGCAAGCGCTTTGTCGACTCCGATCTTCTTAAGTCGAGAATGCGCGAAGTCGAGGGCTTCGAGATTGGTGAGGTCAGAGAGAGCCACAGCGCGCTCGGCGGACCGACCGAGCACCCGAAAAGATCCGTCGTCTTCGCGTTCGATGCGGATTCCTTCGGGAATCGGTCGGTGAATAACAAAACCGTCGAGTTCGGGTTCGATGGAACGAGCGCCGCGTACTTCCTCGGCCATCCGCCCGATGAGTCGAGGGAGTCCAGCTCCGGTGATCGCGGAAACCGAAAGGTCGAGTTGGAGTCCATCGCTGGTCACAGACGGATTACCGGTTGACGCAATGGCGAGATCCTCGGGGATCAGATCGGCGCGAGAACCGATGATGATCCGAGGCCGGTCAAGAAGTTCGGGCCGATACGCCTCGAGTTCGGCCAGAAGCACACGTGCCTGTTCGGCGGGACCTTCCGTCGTGGTGCCGTCGAGACCACCAGCGAGATCAATGAGGATCACGAGGACTCGTGCGCGCTCGACGTGACGCAGGAAACGATGTCCGAGGCCTTTGCCGTCGGCGGCGCCTTCGATAAGGCCAGGAATGTCGGCAACCACAAACTCAAAATTATTTTCTACCCGAACGACGCCGAGATTGGGTTCGAGGGTGGTGAACGGATAATCAGCGATCTTGGGCTTCGCTGCCGAGATGCGCGAAATAAGGGTGGACTTGCCGACGTTCGGGAATCCAACAAGTGCGATGTCAGCCATCAACTTGAGTTCGAGATTCAGCCACTGCTCCTCGCCGACCTCTCCTTGCTCGGCAAATGAAGGTGCTCGGCGGATATTGGAAAGGAACTTGGCATTGCCCTTGCCTCCACGACCACCAGCTGCGGCCATCCAGCGGTCTCCGTGATGAACAAGGTCGGCCAGCATGTCGCCCTCGAGATCGTGTACGACTGTTCCTTCGGGAACGTGGACAATCAGATCATCGGACCCAGCGCCGTGCATTTTCTTTCCCTGACCATGTGTGCCACTCGACGCTCGTCGATGAGGATGGTCCTTGAAAGCGAGGAGCGATGAGATATTTCGATCGGCAACCAGCCATACATCGCCGCCTCGACCGCCGTCGCCCCCGTCGGGTCCGCCCTTCGCTACGTGGGCCTCACGCCGGAACGCGACGCAGCCAGCGCCGCCGTCGCCTCCGCGCACATTGAGTTGGCATTCGTCGATAAATCCGGACACGACCGGAGAGCCTACGGGTTTGGGGAGCCATGTCCGCAGATAGATAGCTCGTGTCCCCCAGATGTCTCACCCATAGGGCAGGATTCGTCCATGAACGAGCAGGCTCCTTCCTCCCGAACTCCACGACAAGAGCAGTGGGTGGGCACCATGAAGGGAGCCTCAACCTCAGAGAACCTCGTCCTCGCTCATAGCGAGAGCCCCCCGCCGACCGTTGCCGCCCACAGCGTCAGGCGCGAAGAACGCGAAGCCCAAGATCACGAGTTTCTCGCAGTGGGCGCAACTCGATCATTCGGCGCCGGCAACCGAGCCACCGAGGAAGAACCCGACGAGTTCCGAACCTGTTTCGAACGCGATCGCGATCGCATTCTGCACTCGCCTGCTTTTCGGCGCCTTTCGGGTAAGACACAGGTTTTTGTTTTTCCGGACGACCACCAGCGCACGCGACTGACGCATGCGCTTGAAGTCGCACAGGTTGCAACCGCGATTTCACGTGGCCTTGGCCTCAACGTTTCGCTGACCGAAGCCATCGCACTCGGCCACGATTGCGGCCATGGACCTGGTGGGCACGCCAGCGAAGATGCCTTCGATGCGTTCATACCTGGCGGTTACCACCACGCTGTGTGGGGTGCCGATGTCGTACTCGAGCCGTTCAATCTCTGTGTCGAAACTCTCGATGGCATTCGCAATCACTCATGGTCTCGACCCACGCCCATAACACCAGAAGGGGTCGTGGTGAGTTGGGCTGACCGATGCGCCTACAGCGCTCACGATCTTGAAGACGCCGTCAGCACGGGCATTGTCAGCCCGGCTGATCTTCCACTCGAAGTCACCGAGGTTCTCGGCGCCACCCGACGCCAACAACTTCATTCGCTTATCGGTGCCGTCATTCGCACTGCCACTGCCACCGGCATCATCGGAATGGACACCACCTCGGCCTCAGCATTAACTGCGCTGCGTTCCTTCAACTACGAACGCATCTACAACCGCCATGATTCGATCCAGCAAGGTCAAGCGGTCATCGATGTCCTCACAGCCCTCGTGGAACACTTCATCGCATCCCCGCAGTCACTTCCAACCGTGTCGCATGGCGATCCAATCACCGCCGCTGTCACCTACGTCGCAGGCATGACCGACCGATTCGCCTTCGATACCGCAACCCGATTGCTCAATTGGCCCAGTGAGCGCCGTCCCCTCGGAATTGATACTCGGGACTAAAACGACGAAAGCGGACCAATTGGTCCGCTTTCGATCAGATTTTTATGCAAGACGCTCAGACGGGATGCACATCGACAAGCTTGCGACCCTTGCGGGATCCAAACTTGACGGTTCCTTCGGTGAGAGCGAAAAGCGTGTCATCTCCACCCTTGCCGACGTTCTCGCCGGGGTGAATACGAGTTCCACGTTGGCGCACGATGATGGTGCCAGCGTTGACGGCCTGGCCGTCAAATCGCTTCACGCCAAGGCGCTTGCTCTGGGAGTCGCGTCCGTTGCGGGTTGAACCGCCACCTTTGGTCTTTGACATGGTTCAGCCCTTCTTGATGCCGGTGATCTCGATCGTCGCATAGTGCTGACGATGACCCCAACGACGACGCTCGTTGGCCTTGTTCTTGTAGGTGAAGCCGATGACCTTGGGACCCTTGGCCGCGCCAACAACCCGAGCGGAGACACTGGCACCAGCCAGTTGCGCGGGAGTAGCAAGGACGGTGTCACCATCGACAACGAGCACTGGAGTGAGGGTGACTTCGTCAGCCTCGCCGAGGCGTTCGACATCAAGTCGTTGGCCCTCTTCGACGCGGTACTGCTTGCCACCTGTCTGGATCACGGCATACATAGGGGTGCAACACTAGCCCCACGGCCCAAGATTATGAAACCCGGGCCGGGAGCGGGAGTTTGGGTCGCCTCAGACCAAGAGGTCCGGGTCGATCTGAACGCCCCGGCCTTCGCAATCGGGGCACTGCGTCGCGAAAGATTCGAGGAGACCCTCGCCGATTCGTTTGCGGGTCATTTCGACCAGACCGAGCTCCGAGATATCGAACACTTGGGTTCGGGTTTTATCTCGAGCAAGTGCCTCGCGGAACACCTTGACGACGTCATCGCGGTTTCCCTTGATCTCCATATCGATGAAGTCAATGACGATGATGCCGCCAATATCGCGAAGGCGTAACTGCTTTGCGATCTCGATGGCAGCCTCAAGGTTGTTCCGGTAAACGGTTTCTTCAAGGCTCTTGGAACCCACATTCTTGCCAGTGTTCACATCGATCACGGTGAGCGCTTCGGTGTGCTCAATAATCAACGAACCACCAGAAGGCAACCAAACCTTGCGGTCGAGTGCCTTGTGCACCTGCTCATGCACATGATGTCGTTCGAAAATAGAGAGCGGCTCGGTTGAGCGGTCGTAAAACTCAATGCGATCAGCAAGCGCTGGAGAAATACTTGAGACGTAGTCATGCACATCTCGGTAAAGAGCTTCGTCGTCGATGACAACGCTTCGATAGTTATCGCTGAACTCTTCTCGAATGACTCGAACAGCCATATCGGGCTCGCGATACAGAAGTGCGGGAGCCTGCGTGGTATTCGCAAGGTTCTCGATTTGTTCCCACTGTGACAGGAGTCGGCGCACGTCTGAAGAAATCTCCTCGGACGTCACCCCTTCGGCTGCTGTTCGGACGATGACGCCATGCTGCGGCGGCTTCACCTTGTCGAGAATGTTTCGAAGGCGACGGCGTTCACCATCGTCGAGGCGCTTTGAGATGCCATAGGTACTTGAGTTGGGAATAAGCACAACAAAGCGACCAGGAAGCGACACCTCTTGAGTAAGACGCGCTCCCTTGTGGGCGATCGGATTCTTCGTAACCTGGCAGATAATCGTTTGTCGCGGCTTCAAGATCTGCTCGATACGAGCATTGGCAGCCGAGCCTTCGACATCGTCAGCATCGAACTGCACGTCGCCGCGATACAGCACTGCATTCTTGGGCGTTGCGATATCGACAAAGGCGGCTTCCATGCCGGGCAGAACGTTCTGCACCTTGCCCAGATAGATGTTGCCGTGAATCTGGGCAACGTCATCGGCCGGACGCGAAACGTAATGCTCGATCAGGTTTCGGCCTTCGAGCACCGCGATTTGAGTGGCCTCGGGACGAACGCTGACCGCCATCATGTAGCGCCCTACTGGGCGACCGTTGCGCTCACGGCCCTTGCGCTTTTCGAGGGTTTCGTCGTCGAGGTCTGGCCCGTCACCACCGAGGATCGCTTCGACCGGCTTCGGTGCCCCGCTCTTGCGTTGCTGGCCCTTCGGCTGGTTCTGCTGGGCATTCTGCGATTGCTGACCCTGCTGGGCGTTCTGGGCGTTCTGAGCGTTCTGGCCTTGCTGCTGACCGCCACCGCCACCGCCACCACGACCACGACCACCACGGCGTCGGCGATTGCCGCTTCGTGGCTGACCAGAGGCTTGACCCTCGGCCTTCGGAGTCGCCTCGGCGCCTTCCGATTCGGGGGCGGGACGGCTATCGCCAATCTGTGGCTTCGGAGCTGCAGCGGCTTCGCTTGGTCGCTGTGCTCGCGGCTTGGCAAGCTCACCCAACTCGGCACCGCTGTCAGCGCTCGAAGACTCTCCGTCGGCCGCGTCGCTCACACCATTGGCCGAATTCGACTGTCCGCCACCTGAGCGATTGCGATTACGACCGCCACGCGATCCTCGGCGCCGGCGCGGACGGTTCACACCGTCGCCACTCGGCGAGGTCTCGCCATCGAACCCGTTCGCTTCACCGGTTCCCGAAGAACTTGGTTGGCCACCCGAGCGACCGGGTTCTGTAGCAGCGTTTGGCGTTGATTCAGTGTTTGCTGAAGGAGCGCTCTCGGCTGATTGATGGTCTTGACGATTCGGCGTTGAAGCGCCGGGTTCGACCGTGGGGTCGGACATGATTTCGTTCCCTTCTCATCGCGCGCCCGCTTGTGCAGGTGCGCGTGCCGTCGCGTGGGCCGGGATCGGTTCCCGTCTCGCGCCGTCAGTGATGATCCATTGGTGTGTTCTGCGGACGCGCCCCTCGTTGCGGAGCGGGTCGAATGCGGCCAGAAGTTCTGCTGGACGCACGGAGCGCGGCTGGGTTGCCAGCTCGGCTTCGAGTACGGCTCCTTGTTCAGGAGCATCAGAAGGTGTGGCGCCAATGACCCGAAGATCAATGATTCCGGAACGAATATCGTCGTTCACCTTCTTGCCCTTCCGCTCCCGGATCACCGGAAGCGTTGTGGCATCGAGCATGGTGCGCACATCGATCTCAAGCTGTTCAGGACTCACTCCTGGAACTTCAATCAACCATGTGCAAACCGTGACTGCCTCTTGGAGAGACATCTCTGAGCGTTCGATGATCGAGACATCCTCAACAACGACGCCCTGTGGGAGGAACGGCGTGAGCCGCTCGGGCAATGCCCCGAGATCGACGCTTGAACCCTCGGGTTCTTGCAGATCGATGTCGAGGTACTCCCCCAGCGACTCATGACTTGTAGATAACGCCAGTCCGAAATGAACCTTCGGGCGTGGAGAAAAACCTTCGGTAATGGAAACGGGAAGCTCAGCGCGTCGAAGCGCGCGTTCCCAACAACGGGCCATATCGCGATGACTCGAGAACCGAATCTTTCCGAGCTTCGAATACCGCACTCGAATCCTCATTACGAGCCCACCACGACGGGTGCACGGCCGAGAAGTGTCACGGGAACAGAACGACCGAGGTCTTGCCCTGTTCCTTGGGAACCTCCGGCTGGAGGCGTGGCGGAGGCCACGATGTGCTCGATCGAATACCCGGTGCATGCGCCGCAGTCATAACACGGGGTCCAGCGGCAATCAGGGAGCCCGACCTCGGCCAGGGCATCTCGCCAGTCCTGCCAAAGGAAATCCTTGTGCAGACCCGCGCTGAGGTGATCCCAAGGAAGGACCTCGTGTTCGGTGCGGTGACGGTAGGCGTACCAGTCGGGGTCGATGCCGTGGGCGGCCATTGCGCTCGTCCAAAGGTCGAGATCGAACCGCTCGTTCCACTCTTGGAAGGTCCCGCCCTGTCGCCATACTTCTTCGATGACAACGCCTACGCGGCGATCGCCTCGGCTCATGATTCCTTCGACGAGTGTCGCCTTGGGATCGTGCCACTTCACCTGAACACCATGAGACTTACGGGTGTCGTCGCGTAGAAGGTTGATCTTGCGGCGGAGTTCTTCGACAGTGTTTTGGCCGAACCATTGAAACGGCGTGAACGGTTTTGGAACAAAGCCACCGACAGAGGCAGTGACCGATGGGCTCTTGGTGTGGGCCTTGCCTATTTCGACACAGTTTCGAGCGAGTTCAGCGATACCCAACGTGTCTTCGTCGGTTTCCGTTGGCAAACCCGTGAGGAAATACAACTTCACTCGACGCCAACCATTTGAATACGCCGCCTCGACTGCGCTGTAGAGGTCTTCCTCGCGGATGAGTTTGTTAATGACCTGCCGCATGCGCCATGTACCGGCTTCGGGAGCAAACGTCAGTCCAGTGCGACGTGCACGTTGAATCTGCGTGGCGATTCCAACGCCGAACGCATCGACACGAAGACTCGGAAGCGAAACAGAGACAGGCGGCCCGTCCTCGGTCGACTTCACAATGTCGCCAACCAACTGTTCGATTCCGGAGAAATCAGCGGTTGACAGAGATGTGAGCGCGACTTCGTCGTAACCAGTGCGACGCAGGCCCTCTTCGACCATGGTCCGAACTTGCTCGGCAGGTCGTTCGCGGACTGGGCGGGTGATCATGCCGGCCTGGCAGAACCGACAACCGCGGGTGCATCCACGGAACACTTCAACATTCAAGCGATCGTGAACCACTTCGGTGATCGGGACGAGTTGCGTCTTGGGGTACGGAAACTCGGCGAGATCAGCAACGGTGCGCTTTTCGACTCGTTCAGGAACATCGCTGTAACGCGGTGTAACCGCAACTAGATCGGCACCTTCGTAGGTCACTTCGTACATCGACGGGACATAGACACCGACGATGTGTGACAGCTCACGAAGGACATTTTCCCGGCTGCCATCGGTTCGGCCCGACAGTTTCCAGTCGCGAACCACTTCGTTGATTTCGGTAATGACTTCTTCACCATCGCCCAACACGACAATGTCGAGGAAGTCGGCAATCGGCTCGGGGTTATAGGTGCAATGTCCCCCCGCGACGATGAGTGGATGCTCTGGGCGCCGCTCAGCGCTGCGAACCGGCACACCAGCGAGATCGACCATGTTGAGAAGATTCGTGTACGTAAGTTCAGCCGAGAGGTTGAAGCCGATTAGATCAAATGCTGAGGCGGGTCGATGCGTGTCGATTGAGAACAACGGAATGTTTCGATCCCGCAATAAGCCTTCGAGGTCGGTCCACGGCGCGTAGGCCCGTTCAGCCACAGCGTGGGGATTCTCGTTCAGGATTTCGTAGAGAATCTGAAGCCCTTGGTTGGGCAGACCAATCTCATACGTGTCGGGATACGACAACAACCACGCCACCTTGTCGGCAGCATGGTGCGAAGTACGAGCTCCGTCCTCGAGTCCGATGTAGCGAGCAGGCTTCGCGACCTTGGACAGAAGGGGCTCCAGTTGGGGCCAAACATCGTTCATGACCCGCTGATGCTACCGGGGGTACCCCCAACTACTGGAACCGGCGCATATGGACGTTCAGGACAAGGCCTAGAGCGGCTAGAGCAGTGATCGTCGAGGATCCACCCGCGCTGATCAACAGCAGAGGGATGCCAGTCACCGGCATGATGCCCATCGCCATTCCGACATTTTCGAATGCGGAAAACCCGAACATGGCGAGCACCCCAACGCAGATATAGGTCCCAAACGAATCCTTTGCGACTTGGGCAATTCGCCAAATCCGATAGCAAAGCAATCCGTACAAGATCAGCATCAATGAGGAGCCAACGAATCCAAACTGTTCCGCAACAGCGGTGAAGATGAAGTCGGTCTGTTGCTCAGGAACAAAACCGAGCTTGGTCTGAGGGCCATCGAAAAGACCCTGACCGGTGATCCGGCCGTTCGCAATCGCCTGCTGGCTTTGTTCGATGTTGTAGAGCGCTTTGTTTGATTTGTCACCTGGGTTGACGAACGCCGTCAACCGACTTCGCTGGTAGTCCGCTAAGACCGGCGAGTTCAGTGCACCAAGAGTTCCGATTAATCCAACCAACGTAAGCGCCACGATGTACTTCGTCGGCAGCCCTCCAACAAGCAAGATCGCCATCGTGATGGCCACAAGAATCAATGTCTCACCG
>CAEZTY010000057.1_pt1 | contig 11676 bp, 9 predicted proteins | sample 7264341 | NCBI WGS metagenome assembly CAEZTY01 (sample SAMEA6813815, study PRJEB35770) | uncultured Microthrixaceae bacterium | biome: Freshwater; feature: Freshwater reservoir; material: water | place: Czech Republic | collected 2016-04-20 | depth 0.5m m | reverse complement strand
GTCGGCGGCACCCATGGGAGACCGATGGTACCGGCGCCGTCGTAGGTCGGCGGTAACGTCGCACAGGTGGACATCCCTGGTATCGACCCGACGCGCATCCCCGTGCATATCGCTGCGGTCATGGATGGCAATGGGCGTTGGGCCACCAGTAGGGGCCTGAAGCGCACCGATGGGCACGCTGCTGGCGAAGAAGCGCTCTTCGACACCGTCGAGGGAGCGCTCGATCTGGGTGTGAAGTGGCTCACGGTCTATGCGTTCTCCACCGAGAACTGGCGTCGCCCCGCCGATGAGGTTCGGTTCCTTATGGGATTCAACGAGTCGTTGCTTGTTCGTCGTCGCGACGAATTAAATGAGCGAGACGTTCGGATGCGGTTTATTGGCCGGCGCGACTGGCGAGTCCCGAAGCGGCTGCTTCGTCGCATGGACGAATCCATTGAACTCACGAAGAACAACCGCACGCTGACATTCACGATCGCGTTCAACTACGGCGGTCGGGCAGAACTGGTCGATGCGGTCAAGCAACTGGTGGCCGAAGGCGTTCCGGCCGACAAGATCGACGAGAAAGCGATTGCGAAGCGTTTGTACGACCCGCAGATGCCTGATCCCGACCTTGTCGTGCGAACCTCTGGAGAATTCCGTACTTCCAACTTCCTCATGTGGGAAGCGGCCTACAGCGAACTTGTTTTCACTGACACGCTGTGGCCCGACTTCCGTCGCGAGAATCTCTTCGACGCGGTGCGCGAATACCAAGCGCGAGACCGTCGATTCGGTGGCTTGAGCCCCGAAGCCTGATCGGCATACGACATGGGAAAAGGCACGATTCATCGCGATGAAGGAATCGTGCTTCGCACCTACAAACTTGGTGAAGCCGATCGCATCGTTGTGTTCCTGACGAAAGACCGCGGCAAAGTGCGCGCCGTTGCCAAAGGGGTGCGCAAGACCAAGTCGAAGTTTGGATCGCGCCTTGAGCCGATGAGCCATTGCGTTCTGCAGTTCTACGAAGGACGCGAACTCGATCTCGTGACGCAAGCGGAAAGTGTTGACAATTTTCGAGCTATTCGCGAAGACCTCGATCGCATTGGGCGCGGAGTGTCAATGCTGGAAGTGGCGGACCAACTCGCTCAAGAAGGTGAAGTCAACCCCCAGCTCTACCGAATGCTGCTGGGTGCGTTGCGAACACTCGAGAGTTCCGCCTCACCATTAGTGACGCCTGCGTTCTATTGGAAGGTGTTGGCGCTCGAGGGCTACCGGCCCGAAGTCGACACGTGTGTGCAATGCGGTGCTGACGATGTGCCCCTGGTTGCCTTCGATGTCGAAAGTGGTGGCTTGCTCTGTCGGGTATGTCGACGGGGTACGCCGATCTCCGCCGAAGCGGTCGTGCTGTTGCGTCAGATCCTGGGCGGCGAATTAAACGACGCGTTAGCGGCGGGCGAATCTCCCGACGCGGCTGCAGTGGTGCATGAGGTTGACCAATTAGCCACACGCGCGGTGGAACATCATTTGGAACGACGACTTCGTTCGGTGAACGTTCTCGATCATTGAGCTCTTCGTTAATGATCCAAATGACCCATTGGGGATCGAACTGGTGTTCGGTAGGTTCCTCGCATGGAGTCACGAACAACCCTGATCGAAAGAGTTTCTTCGCAGTTCGAAGATCTGGCGCGGGCGATTAACGAACTCGTCGTACCGATCGACGGCGACGCACTTGTCGATGTTCGCGGTCTGCTCGATGCGCTCACGGCGCGCGTGGCGCTGGCAGAAGCGGCTTTTGTTTCGGCGGGCTTGCACGAACTTGATGGCGCCGGATCAATGGCCACCTGGCTGCGTCATCGAAGCGGATTGACCGATGCCGATGCTCGACGTGCCTCGCGTCGTGCCGAACGATTGGCGCGTTGGCGCAGTCTTGGCGACGCGTGGGTGCGCGGTGATATCGCCGGACCAGTCATCGATGCAGCGGTTGCGATCATTCCTGATCGGCACGTGGAACGATTCTCACTTCACGACGAGGAAACTGTGCGGGCGCTCGATGGCTTGTCCACGCACGAATCGCGTATGGCCCTTCGTCATTGGGTCGAATGGGCCGACGCCGAACTCGAAGCTGAAGCTGCACGTTTGGGGCTTGGTTCCGCGCTCGAAGAACTCCCACAGCGGTCGCTGTTTCTCAGTCGAACGCTTGATGATGTCGCAGTGCTCGATGGCCGATTCGATGCCGACAGCGCTGCAGTCATCGAGGCCGCATTGCGAGTGGCCGAACGGGCAGACGACGAAGGCGAGACACGGCTCGCGGCGGAACGTCGAGCCGACGCGCTGGTCGCGCTCTGTGCGTTTTATCTAGACAATCACCAACGTCACGGAGACGCTGGTCGCCAGCGGCCCAATGTGAGCGTGGTGATCGATCTCCCGACTATGTGGTCGCTGTCGCTCCGAGGTGCTGGCATCCGCACTCGGGAAGAACTCGATTCGTATCTCGAGCGCCATCGGGCCGGACCAATAGAGCGGGCCTGGTTTGTTGAGAGCTTCACCAACGTCTTCGGTACCGCCACGACACTGGATGGTCGCGTGCTGTCTGCTGCGATGTCACGAGTCTTCACTTGTGATTCAGTCATGAGCCGCCTGATCACCGCCGGTGGGCGAGTGTTGAACCACGGCCGATCGGTACGAGAGTTCACCTCATCGCAACGACAAGCAGTGTTTGTCCGAGACCAAGGGTGTCGTTACCCAGGTTGTACGGCGGGCCCACGCTCATGCGATATTCATCACGTAATTGCCTGGGAACTCGGTGGTCAATCCGATCTGCAGAATGCCGTCGCCTTATGTCGTCATCATCACGGGGTGATCCACCGGCCGGGTTGGAGCACACAACTCGACGAAGAGGGTGAGTTTCGGGTTCTCAAAGCCACCGGCGAAGAACTTGCGAGCCGGCCGCCGGCCCGTGCCCCTGCTACCTTCCCCCCTTCGAAGGCCGCGTGATCCGGGGGACGAAATGAGCAACACGACCAACGCACCAAAGAGTACGAACTCGTCGAATGGCAGTGGGGGAGCGAGTCGTCGGCCGCTCGAAGGGTTGCGCGTTGTCGATCTCACGGTGATCAACGGCGAGCTGTGCCCACGGCTCCTCAGCGATCTCGGCGCTGAGGTCATCAAGGTCGAATCACCTGAAGGTTCGCCGGCTCGCCACTACGCGCCCGTGCGCAAAGGAATCTCGCTGTCCTTTGCGGTGAACAATGCAGGCAAGCTGGGCGTAGCGCTCGATCTCAGTGCTGCGGCCGATGTCGCCAAGTTGCATGAACTTCTCGACCATGCCGATGTCGTCGTGACCTCGGGGCCCGAAGTTGCTCCTGGTGTTTCGGTGCAGATGGTTGCCGACAATCACCCGCATCTCGTTGTTGCTGCGGTGACCCCTTACGGCCTCACCGGTCCATGGGCGGGTCGAGTCATTACCGATCAGGTTCTGTCGGCAACTGGGGGCATGACCTTCAAGGCCGGAGCATTCAATCGTGAACCGCTTCCTGCTCCGAGTCAGTTCAGCAACGATGTGGCTGCTTCAGTGGCCACCTGGGCGACGCTGTGCGCTCTGTGGCAACGAGAAGAAACCGGCGCCGGTCAGCTTCTCGACATTTCTCTCAACGAATCCTTGTCACAATGTGCCGACTGGTCGTTGCCTAACTACACCGCGCGTGTGCTTGCCGGAAACGCCACGCCTGAGTTCCGCAACGGCTCTGGTCCTGTCTATCCAATCTTCAAATGTCGCGATGGTTATGTGCGGTTGATCGTCCTCAGTCCACCGCAGTGGCGTGAGATGCGGGCGTGGCTTGGCGAACCCGAATACCTGCAAGACGAGGAATACGAATCCTTCCCCGGCCGATTCGCCATTGCCGATGCGATTCTCAATCCGCTTTACGAAGAACTCTTTGCCGACCTTTCAGTCGAGGAAGTTTCCGCTAAAGCGCAAGAACGCGGCATCGTTTGCACGCCGGTCTACGACGCTCCCCGCGCCCTCTCGAATGAGCATTTCGATTCACGCGGAACGTTCCAGTCGATGGAACTTGCTCCTGGTGTGGTCGCCCAAATGGCTTCGGGATATTTCGAATTCAACGGCAACCGCGTTGGCCCGCAAACACCGCCGCCGGCAATTGGCCAACATAACGAGCAGGTCTTTGCATCTCTCGGAGAGAAGCGCACCGCAAAAGCGAAGAGTGCTCCATCGTTGCCACTTGTCGGACTTCGTGTCATGGACTTCGGCCAGGGTGCCGTGGGCGTTGAAGCCGGTCGACTCTTTGGCGAGTACGGCGCCGATGTCATCAAGATCGAAACTCGTTCGCACTATGACTTCATCCGAGTGGTGACTGGCACCGAAATGGGTCCGTCATTCGCGTCATCGAGTCGCTCGAAGCGCGGCTTTGGCGTGAATGCAAAGTTCCCCGAGGGTCGTCAGCTTCTCCTCGACCTGGTGAAAGAGTCCGACGTTGTGATCGAAAACGTCACCACTGGAGCGATGGATGCGTTAGGCATCGGTTACGCAGATCTTTCCGCGGCCAATCCCGGGGTTGCCATGGTTGCCAGCCAACTCATGGGTTCTCGCGGCGTTTGGGCGCATTGGCGTGGATACGGTCCGAGCACGCAAGCCCCCGGTGGTGTTTCGTTCCTGTGGTCCTACGAAAACGAAGACGAGCCTGCCGGCACTGCCTCGGTCTTTCCCGACCATTTCGTTGGCCGTCTGTCGGCATGTGGTGCGCTGGCCACTCTCATCGGTCGCTCTCGTGGCACGGTCCCTGGTGGTCATATCGAAATCGCGCAGTGCGAAGCGGTGGTCGGCTCGATCGCTGACTTGCTGGCCGCCGAATCGATCGAGCCCGGTTCTGTTCGTCCGATGGGAGTTCATTCCGAGCAAGCAGCGCCTGGCGCGATGTATCGCTGTGCATCCGAGATCGATGCGACCGGCAATGAGAACGCCGAAATGTGGGTCGCCATTAGTTGCCGAGACGATGCCGACTGGACCGCTCTTTGTGGCGTTATTGGTCAACCAGCACTGGCAACTGATGCTCGCTATCTGACCTTCGCCGATCGCACTGCCGCTGCCGCCGAGCTCGATGCGATCATCGGAGAGTGGGCAATGTCACGCAATCGTTTCGAGATTGCCGATGCATGCCAGGCCGTCGGCGTTCCTGCTGGTCCAATGTTGACCTCACCCGATCTCCTCGTGAATGAGCATTTCATCGAACGCGGATTCCTTGTCGAAATTGATCAGCCCGGCGTTGGTGTCTTCACACTCGAAGGCCCCGCATTCATTGCCAGTGGCATGACCGAACCGGTGGAATCACCTGCTCCTTGGCTTGGCGAACACAGCGTTGCGATTTGTCTTGATCTCCTTGGCCGTGACGAGGTAACGATCGATGACTACATCTCACGCGGCATCGTGGAAGTGACCCCGCCTGCTGGCAAGTAACCTCACCGGTTATGCCCGTTGAGTCATCGGTACCCAATGACGTCTCCTTGATGGAGAAGATCGTCAATTTGTCCAAGCGTCGGGGCTTTGTGTTCCCGTCAGCCGAGATCTACGGCGGGTTCCGTTCCACCTATGACTACGGGCCCATTGGCGTTCAGCTGCTTCGCAATGTCAAGGACGCCTGGTGGCGTTCGATGGTGCAAATGCGCGACGACGTTGTTGGCCTCGATGCCTCAATTCTCTCGCCGCCCGCAATTTGGGAAGCCTCGGGACATCTCAAGAATTTCACTGATCCACTCGTCGACTGCCGCAAGTGTCATGAACGGTTCCGTGAAGACCAGTTAGAAGATCCAACGACCTGTCCGTCGTGTGGCGAGAAAGATTCGTTTACCGAAGCCCGCAACTTCAATCTCATGTTCAAGACTCAGGCTGGCCCGGTTGAGTCCGATGCCGCTGTCGCCTATCTGCGCCCCGAAACAGCGCAAGGCATGTTCATCAATTTCTCCAATGTGCTGCAGACCAGTCGCAAGAAGCCGCCGTTCGGTATCGCTCAGATCGGCAAATCGTTCAGGAACGAAATTACGCCTGGAAACTTCGTGTTCCGGACGCGTGAGTTTGAACAGATGGAACTTGAATTCTTTGTTCCGCCTGAAGACGCGCAGAAGTGGTACGAGTATTGGTGCGCCGAGCGTTATCGCTGGTATATCGATCTCGGTATTCCCGAAAGCCGTTTGCGCATGCGTCCCCACGATGCCGACGAACTCAGTCACTATTCATCGGGTACCTCCGATGTCGAGTTCCTGTTCCCGTGGGGTTGGGGCGAACTCGAGGGCGTCGCCAATCGTGGCGATTACGACCTCACCCAGCACTCCCTTCATTCAGGCGAGAAACTCGAGTACTTCGATCAGGGCCTGAACATTCGTTATCGCCCACACGTGATCGAGCCCGCTGCCGGAGCAACGCGCACCATGATGGCGTTCCTCCTGGCTGCCTATGACGAGGAAGAAGTTCGAGGAGAACTACGAACCGTCCTTCGCCTGCATCCGCGTTTGGCTCCCTACAAGGTGGCGGTTCTTCCGCTCTCGAAGAAGGATGAGCTCACTCCAGTGGCCCGAGAGGTGCTTGGAATGCTCCAGCCGCTCATGATGTGTGACTACGACGAGACTCAGGCCATTGGCCGTCGATATCGCCGCCAGGACGAACTGGGCACTCCGTTCTGTGTCACCGTCGATTTCGACACCCTTGAGGACCAAGCGGTCACCGTTCGTGAGCGAGATTCCATGGAACAAGAGCGCGTCGCCATCGCCGATCTTCCCGGGTATCTCCTGCCCCGGTTGGTCTGACCCTTCTCGCTGCTACCGTCCGCCCCGGAGGGTTACGTGGGCATTCAGGACGATGACATCGCAGCAGTGCGGAATGCCACCGACATTGTCGCGGTCATCTCTGAGCATGTGCAGCTCAAACGGGTCGGTCGCCGCTGGCAGGGCTTATGTCCCTTTCATCAGGAGAAGTCGGGCTCGTTCTCGGTCAATGCCGAGGAGAAGCTCTATTACTGCTTCGGCTGCGGGGCCAAGGGCGATGTCATCACCTTCGTGCGCGAGGTCGAACATCTCGACTTTGTAGGCGCCGTCGAAAAACTTGCCTCGAAATCGGGCGTCACCCTTCGGTATACCGACGAAGTTCAGAACGAAGGTCGTAAACGGCGCACGAAGTTGCTCGACGCGGTAACGAAAGCGAGTGCGTGGTATCACGATCGCTTGTTGTCCTCTCCTGATGCCGCTGCAGCTCGCGGGTATCTCCGTTCGCGGGGGCTCGATGGCGACGACGTTCGCACATTCGGTATCGGTTGGGCTCCCGAAGGTTGGGACGAACTCGCTCGTGCCATCAAAGTTCCCGACGATGTCTTTGTTGAAGCCGGTTTGGGTTTCATTAACAGTCGCAATCGTCCAACCGACGCGTTTCGCGGTCGCATAATTTTCCCGATTCACGATGTCGCCGGAGCAACAGTCGGGTTCGGCGGTCGAATCATGCCGGGAGTCGACGGAGCGAAGTACAAGAACTCCTCCGATAGTGCGATCTACGGCAAGTCAAAGTTGCTCTATGGGTTGCACATGGCAAAGGCCGACATCGTCAAAGTCGATGAAGCAATCATTTGCGAGGGCTACACCGATGTCATCGGGTTCTTCAAAGCGGGCATGCCGCGCGCGGTGGCGACCTGTGGAACTGCGCTAACCGAAGACCACGTGAAGTTGTTGCGCAGTTTTGCTCAGCGTGTCGTTCTGGCGTTCGATGCAGATGCCGCTGGGCAGAACGCCGCCGCGCGGGTGTACACATGGGAAAAGAAGTACGACCTCGATGTTGCTGTTGCGGTCTTCCCTGGTGGTGTTGATCCTGCCGAACTCGCGCAGTCAGATCCCGAAGGCTTGGCGGCCGCAATTGCCGAAGCAAAACCGTTCCTTAAGTTCCGGCTTGATCGGGTTCTCGATTCCTCACCGCTTGATACTCCCGAGCATCGGGCCCGGGCGGCCGACGCGGCAATGGCCGTGATCCTCGAACATCCGAGCGACATTGTTCGCGATCAGTACCTGCTCGAGGTCGCAGCACGTTTGCGACTCGACCCCGATCAACTTCGGAACCGTCGCCCCGCCCCGGCAAGTGGCGGACCTGCTGGCTCGGGGCCAGGGTCGCGTGGCAACACCACGGCAGATCGACCGCAGCGCGAGTCGCGCCCCATGATTCATCGCGACACAGCAGCAACTGAAGCCCTGCGTCACCTCATCTGGGATCCGGGATCCATTACGCCGTTACTCGATGAAGTGCTGTTCCCTGATCGGGTTGCCGCCACCGCCTATCGGGCCTTGAGGGCCACATCATCGGTGGCCGACGCCATCGAAATGGCTGCGGCCGATGATCCGGTGGCGGGCGATCTCCTTCAACGACTCGCCGTCGAAGAACCAGAATCCACCGTGCAAAGCGTGTTGATTCGTCTGGTCGACGACGCAGCGAATGCCTCAATGGCGGCATTGCAGGCCGAAGCTCGGGTCGCTTCGGACCCCTTTCAGGTGGGTGAAGCAATTCGCTGGCTGAATCTGCGGATTATGGATCTACGCGAACAAGAGGGTTCGCTCGATCTCGATATGGAAGCGATGTATGACCTGTTGGCATGGCTGACCGAAGCCGAAGTCAACACGGTTGATAAAACCGGCACCGGAGCGTCCACGGGTCCGGTCAATCACGGCGATGTACGCCATGTCTAAGTCTGGGTCCGACTCTGTACAAGCGATCGACGACGCGGCGTTCACTCGCCTTGTTGCGAAAGGCTTGGCTCGCGTCGACAACGTCGTTACTGGCGACGAAGCAATCGAAGCGTTGGGTGATGGCGACCCAACTCCCGATGCAATCGAGAAACTGCGCGAGCGATTGGCTGAGAACGGCGTGACTCTTGATGATGCCGTTCCCGTCGCCGAGGAAATCGAAGCGTTGCTGATCGCCGATGTCGAAGAGATTGTGATCATTGCCCACGATCCACTCCTCGACGACCTTGAAGACGATGATCTGGTTGAGCGACGACTTCGGGCTCGCTTCCGTCCGGCCACAAAGGCCACGATGCGACTCAACTCACAAACCGGTGCCACCTCTGATCCGATCCGCATGTACATGCGTGAAATCGGGCGGGTATCGCTTCTGACCGGACCCGAGGAAGTGGTCTTGGCGAAACAGATCGAACGAGGAATGGCGGCCTCGGAACGCCTCGCCGATCTCGCCGCGGAGAATGCGCTCGAGTCCCTAGATCCAGCCGAGCGTATGCAACTCAAGCGCGTTGCCCGCAAAGGCGAAGACGCGAAAGCAGAACTCACGCAGGCCAATCTTCGTCTCGTTGTTTCGATTGCCAAGCGCTATGCAGGCGGGGGAGCGATGCAACTTCTTGATCTCATTCAAGAAGGCAACCTCGGCCTCATGCGCGCGGTAGAAAAGTTCGATTGGACGAAGGGCTTCAAATTCTCGACCTACGCCACCTGGTGGATTCGTCAAGCCATCACCCGAGCGATCGCCGATCAAGCGCGCACCATCCGCATCCCGGTGCACATGATGGAAGCCATCAACAAGCAGATGCGTGTCTCGCGCGAGATGACTCAGCAACTTGAGCGCGAACCAACCGACGATGAACTCGCCGCTCGGCTCGAAGTGACCGTCGAACGGGTGCGTGAGTTAAAGCGCATCGCAGTCGATCCGCTTTCGCTCGATTCGCCGTTACGAGAGGGAGAAGATTCAAGCCTCTCAGACATCATTGAAGACCATCGTCTCGAAACGCCTGACGACGCCGCCACTCGTCACATGCTGAACGAGGCCATCGAGGAAGCGCTCGACGAACTCAACGATCGCGAACGAGATCTTCTGCGCATGCGATTCGGTCTTGTCGATGGACAACCCCGCACTCTCGAAGAAGTGGGTCGAGAATTCGGTGTAACCCGCGAGCGAATTCGTCAGATTGAGACCAAGACCCTTGCCAAACTGCGCAATCCTCAACACAGTCAGCGATTGCGCGACTACTTCGAGGTCGACTGATGATTCGGTTCCTGGCAGTGGTCCTCGGAGGACTCATTGCGGCGACATTGGGGTTTGTGGTTGTCGCTCGTCGCCGTCAGCCTGAGCCAACATGGGAGCCGGGCCTTGAATTCAATCCCGATTTTGATCTGACGGCTGAAGAGATCCTCGCTGACATCAGGGGTGAGGCGCCGACGGCATGATCGGTCCGGACAGAGGGGTTCGGGGCCGCTGCTATCCTCACCTTTCCTTTCCGGGGTAGCTCAGCTGGCAGAGCATCTGACTGTTAATCAGAGGGTCGTGGGTTCGAGCCCCACCCCCGGAGCAAGATTGGCCAAAGGGGCGGTAGCTCAGTGGTCAGAGCGCGGGACTCATAATCCCTTGGTCGTGGGTTCGATCCCCACCCGCCCCACCAACCGTTTCCCAAGAGTGTTCGTGCCAGGAGGACCCCGAGTGAGCCAGCCGTTCGCGCAACTCTGGTCCGAAACATGGAACTCGCATGATGCCGATGCCATCGTGCAGTTGTATGCCGATGACGGCATCCATCAGATGGCAGCGGGCGCTACCTATGTGGGTGCTGACGAACTTCGCCCCATGGTCGAGCGGTCCCTGCGTGGTTACCCCGATCTTGAGTTTTCAGTGAGAGATCACGATGTCATCTCAGAGCGAAGCGTGGGTCGAGACGAAGCGACATCAGAACGATTCGTCATCGAATACACAATGACCGGCACACAACTCGAGGCAATCGGCGATCGCGAAGGCACGGGGAAATTCGTGACGATCGACGGTGCGATGATCGGCGTACTGGCCACAACTGGTCGAATCGCTCGCTGTATCGACTATCTCGACCATCATTCAATTCGACGCCAACTCGGTCTCATCGATTGAAGCGCCTACTCGCGTAGTATCGACACTCATGGAACTCAGCGTCGTCCTCCCTTGCCTCAACGAGGCGGAGACCCTTGCGGTCTGTATTCGTAAGGCAAGAGCTTCGATGAACGAATTGGGAATTGATGGTGAAGTTGTTATCGCTGACAACGGAAGCACCGATGGTTCTCAAGACATTGCACGCAGTGAAGGCGCTCGTGTCGTCGACGTACCAACACGCGGGTATGGCGCTGCACTGATCGCAGGTATCACCGACGCGAAGGGCACGTTTGTCATCATGGGGGATGCCGATGACAGCTACGACCTCTCCAATTTGGGCCCATTCGTCGAAGCGCTTCGTGGTGGCGCAGAGCTCGTGATGGGGAATCGATTCGCTGGCGGTATTGCGCCGGGAGCGATGCCTGCGCTTCATCGTTACCTCGGCAATCCTGTACTGACTGCCGTTGGCCGAGTGCTCTTCCGCAGCCCAGTGAAGGATTTCCACTGCGGATTACGCGGATTCCGGCGCGATGCAATTCTCGAACTTGATTTACGAACAACTGGCATGGAATTCGCAAGCGAAATGGTTGTGAAGGCCACGTTGAACAAGCTCACTATCGTCGAAGTCCCGACGACGCTTTCGCCTGATGGGCGGAGCCGCCCCCCTCACTTGCGCACTTGGCGCGACGGATGGCGACATCTTCGATTCCTACTGCTGTATAGCCCCAAGTGGCTGTTTCTCTACCCGGGCATTGTCGTGTTCCTTCTGGGCCTGATTCTGGGTGGTGCCCTGCTCAGGGGCCCGATCAACGTCGGAG
>CAEZTY010000053.1_pt1 | contig 12301 bp, 10 predicted proteins | sample 7264341 | NCBI WGS metagenome assembly CAEZTY01 (sample SAMEA6813815, study PRJEB35770) | uncultured Microthrixaceae bacterium | biome: Freshwater; feature: Freshwater reservoir; material: water | place: Czech Republic | collected 2016-04-20 | depth 0.5m m | reverse complement strand
GCCGATCCAATCGACATTCTGGTGAACAACGCCGGTATCCCGCCGTCGATGCGCGCCGTGAAATTCCGAGACCTTCCGCGCGAGGAATGGGGACCATATGTCGATGTGAATCTCTATGGCGTGCTCAATTGCGTAAAGGCTGTGCTTGATGGAATGTGCGAGCGCAACTGGGGTCGCATCATCACGATCTCTTCTGGAGCAGGCACCCAAGGTTTGAACATCGGTGTTTCTATCTATGGGGCAGGCAAAGGCGCAGGCATTTCCTTTATGCGTCACATTGCGATGGAGAACGCTGGAGACGGTGTTACTGCCAACACGCTTGCGCTTGGCCTCATGCAACGCGATGAACCCGGAATCTCCGAAGACCAGCGAACGGTTACCGCGAAGATCGCAAAGACTGTTCCTGCAGGAAGACTCGGCACGGGAACCGACATCGGTTACGCGTGTGTCTACCTCGCTTCGGAAGAAGCCGCTTGGGTAACTGGACAAACCATCGCGATCAACGGCGGATCTGCAACCACCTAACTCCCTTAACGCAGAGACAGTGAAGCGAGAACAAGTCAACGTGGCGGAAAACGGCTAAGACCCGTGTCAGGCAAGAAATAAAAAGAGGGCGCCGGCCGAAGCCGACGCCCTCCATTCGCTCAGGGGTCCGAACGATTCGTCACGAAATCGAATACCACTTGCTATCAACGGGCACCCAGCACTGAATATCAACGGGGCAGTTGTTGTAGGTGCCATTGGCATTTTTCGCCGTACCGGTCGGGGCAGCGGTCAACTTGTCAGCGTGGACATAGAGCGCCAGGTATGACTTGCCTGGAGTCTGCGAACCCTTGCCATCGGAACCGAGCGCGTAAGGCAGGTCACCAAGGCCGCGAACCGCCTTCATGAAGCTCTCACGGGTCAGGTTCTTTCCTGCCTTTTCCAGACCCTTCTTGATGACATCTGCAAACATGCACTCATTCGGTGGATAGTCAGAGCTGACCTTCATACCGTCGGGAAGTGTGCGGGTTTCACCTGAAGGCACGCCGGCGTAGGACTTTGCTCCAGCAAAATCATTGACGACGAGTGCGTCGTATGTTGCTCGACACTGCTTCTCGAAATCAGTTTCAGGTCGCAGTTTTCCATCGGACGTCGTTGAGTCACCATCAGAAGTGAAACAGACGCTACCGACTGCTGATGCCTTAAGGCTCTTACCGCCATAGGCCGAGCACATCGAAGAAGCAACATCGAGAATTGAAAAGTTCCACTTGTTGCCTACGACGTTGTCCCAGAATCCACCAGAAGCAGTGAACTGAAGAGCAACGACTACATCGGTCACATTGGCGGCCTTGAACGTGTTGACGGCGGCTGCCGATTCAGTGTTCTGAATTCCTGGATCACCCTGAAGGGTATTGACCTGAGCAACAGTGACTTTATTGCCGTTTGCCTCAAGCGCGGCCTTTGCGGTTGCGGTCGCGGCAATGTGTTCTGGCCCGTTACCCGACAAGATCCCAACCACTGCACTCTTGCTGATACGTCCCGAATCGATCGCTGCCTTGATTCCTGCTGCAGCATTGGTTTCCACTGGCGCCTTTGTTGAAGTCAACCATCCGGTGTCGTGGGCTGACTGCGGGGCCACGTCGCCGAAGAAGGATGGGACACCAGCAGCGACGATGCACTCGATGTACTTCGCGCCAAGACCATTAGCGTTAATGAACGCGAACAACTCGTTATTGATGGTGGCGTCGTCACAGACTTTCTGGCCAGTTGCAGGCTTCACCGGATCCCATGTCAGCACGATCCCTTCGACCTTGCGGCCGTTAATGCCACCAGCGGCATTCCACGCATCGAAATACGACGTGACGCGCTTTGAAAGGTTTTGGGTGGTCAATGCCGGGGCAAGAGCGATGCCGGCGGCACGAAGACCATCGAGATCGGAAACCGCAACACCGATCTTGATCGTGGTGTCGGTGACCCCAGTGGTATTGCCGCCCGATGACCCGCTGCCATTGCTCGAACCGCATGCAGCGGCTCCAACCGTAAGCAACATCGCACACGTGATGGCTCCCAGTATTCGCACTGTCGATGACCGTCTCATTTATGCCCCTTGAGTTGAGTTTTGATTTGCCCCATTGAGGGCAAGCCCCTGCCTTGCGATCCACGGCCAACAGAACGACTCATCGTCTCCGGCAGGAGTGTCGTTGGTCACAGTACCCTGAGAGATGACAATCTGCAACGATGTTCCAGAAATCTGAGTGATTTCGCCTCTACCTCCCACGAACGGAAGAAACCCGATGTCGGTCGATTCTGAAGCGCAACCAACTACGAGTCTCATCCGACTCCAGATCCATCTCGCCGCCAGAGGCGGTTGCCGCGACCAGCTGTCCGCTCGAGTGCGCGACATCGCACTCGCCGCCGATTGCGGCGAAAACGTCTCGATCACGTTGTTGACCGAGGTCGACAACGACCCCTTCCCTGCAGCAAATCCCCTATGTCGCCCCTTTGATGTTGTGCTCGAGGTCGAAACTGACTCGATCTCGGGCCTCGGCTCATTCCTTAATGCGATCCAAGATTTCGGCGACCGAGTCGCTGAGCTTTCCCACCTTGATCTTTCGGCAGCACTCGTTGGCGCCCCGCAGAAACTCATCCAGAGCACTCCCCCACCATTGCGCTACCTCTATCTCATGCGCCGCAAGGCTCAAACAACACACGACGCGTACATCGACTACTACTTTCACAATCATTCGAACTTCGGCTTCATTACCCCAAACATTTCTGGCTATACCCAGTTTCACGTCGACGCAGCAATGTCCTCCGAAGCAGCCAAACGCCTGGGCGTAGGAACGACCGTCGTTGACAGTGTGAGTGAACTTTCAATTGAGTCTCTCGATTTGTTCTTCGAGGGAATCGGCGATGGCCGACTTGGGATTGAAGCGGCTGAAGACGAAGCGCGTTTCGTCGACCGCGACAATTCCGTCTCGTTTCTCTGCAGCGCTGAGACGATCGTTCCGTGAGTACGACTGAATTCACTTCGAACTATGGGCCGTGGGCTGTTGTGGCTGGAGCTTCAGAGGGAATCGGAGAATCATTTTCTCGACAGATCGCTGCTGCCGGAATCAATCTCGTACTCGTCGCACGGCGACCCGACCCTCTGACAGCGCTTGCCACCTCGTTGGAGTCTGAGTTCCCTATCCAGACGCGTCCAATAGCCCTTGATCTCACCGGCGACGATATGTGCGATCGGCTCGCCGAAGCGACCGCCGACATTGAAGTCGGGCTTGTTGTCTATAACGCCGGCGCTACTCATGGTGCGGTGCGTTTCCATGATGAACCGGTCGAGAAGGCTCTCGGCCTCGTCCGTCTGAATTGCATCGGCCCCGTGCAACTCACTCACCATTTCGGCGGCCTGATGCGTGAGCGCGGACGAGGGGGAATCATCCTCCTCTCGTCGGTCTCCTCCGTTTCCGGCTCGGCGCGAACCGCCACCTATTCGGCCACAAAGGCATTCGACGTAAACCTTGCCGAAGGCCTCTGGGCCGAGCTCAAACCAATGGGAGTCGATGTCCTCGCTCTCGTCGCTGGAGCCACCCACACGCCGGCGATGGAACGCAGCGGTGCGCTAATTGGCAATGCCGATTTCCCTGGCATGGATCCGAACGACGTCGCACGCGAAGGACTCGCCAATCTCGCCAACGGACCAACTTGGGTGGCCGGAGATCAAAATCGAGCCACCTACGACATGTTGCGAGCGCTGCCGAAAAAAGACGCAGTCGGATTCATGAGCGCTGGCGCCCGCACTATTTATGGACTCCCCGATGAACCGTAACCAGAAAACATCACCAACTGATCAGTGTGATTGAACCAATGAACAATGACAGTCTTGCTTCGCAGGCTTGGGAAGATTTTGCCCAAACACTCGACCGACTCGGGAAAGAACTTGCTTCTGAACCGTTTCCAGTTGGGCCACGCGAAACCGCTGAGGGATATCGATACCTCGCGCGCCTCACGTCATTCGGCCTGCAATGGGCCTTGGAATTCAGCGACCCAGATTTCCCTTCGTTCTACCGATACGACGATGATGTCACGAAATGGGGTGGCCCGAACGTCGATAACCGCTATCTACGAGCGACAATCAGCGGCACTGACGCATACCGAATCACAGGAAACGGCGCCAACACGCACGGATTCCTTTTCTCACTTCATCAAGGCGACATGCAACTCGGAGAGTTCGGCGTCTACGGCGAGTTTTGGCATGACCAACTCGTGACCGACGAAGACGGAAACTTCGAACTCATTCTCAGCCCAACCAATACGACCAATGCGGCTAACTGGATGGCACTCGATCCGAACGCCCGCATCGTGAGCATTCGCGAATATTTCAACGATTGGTCGATCGAGAAACCGGGTGACTATCAAATTGAGAAAATCGGAAACGAAGGGCAGTCGAAACCACCACTGACTGACTCAGAAATCGCGCAGAACATCAAAACTGCCCAGGTTTGGATCGAATCTTCGCTGCGCTTCTGGAATAGTTATGTCACCAACGCCAGAAGTTCGTCGGAAATCAACACGATTACGCCCGCGGGTTCCGCGCTTGGCGGTGCCACCGATATCGCCTATGGATCAGGTTTTTGCTCGATCGGTGACGACGAAGCATTCGTCATCGAAGGAGAAGCGCCCGATGCATGGACATGGAACTTCCTGCTCTACAACGGTGGATGGTTCGAGTCGCTTGATATCGCCACTCGGACATGCAGCCGCAATGGCACGCAACTCACAATCGATGCCGATGGTCGATTCCGGATCGTTGTTTCTCATACTGATCCAGGCGTGGCCAACTGGCTCGACACCTCGGGGCTTCACGACACAATGGTTACGTACCGATTTATTCGAACGACGACATCGCCAGTCCCCTCAGGTCGCGTCGTGCAACTCGCAGACCTCGCCGAAGCTCTCCATCCAGACACCAAGCCTTTTACGACTGAGCAACGACGAGCAGAGATCATCATCCGGCAACATCACATTTCGAGTCGCTTCCGACGTTGACGGCGAGCGACATCAGTTGGTTCTAACTCCAAACTACTTGCTTCGCTCCGAAAGTAGCGAGCGGGCATAGCTCTCGACGCGTGTGCCGTCGAAAAAGTTTGGATTCATCGAACCGTGCAACTTGATGGTGTTATCGCAAACTAATTCACGAAAATCTGCATGATCGAGGACCCCATGTTCCACGAGTTCGTAGGCCTCGGGAAGTACCTCCGTCATGTCCTGAACATCCCAATGCCCAAGGTCTGAACCAAGAATTGGCTTCAAGCGCGCGCTGCATGGATTGACATCGTCGGCGAATGCCCATGCAATTGTCCGATCATCGGCTTCACAGCCGAAATAGAATCGGTCGAATTGGTTCACGATGTCGCTGGCTGATGAAACACCGCACTCGCGAAAATCATCGAGCTCGATTGGGGGGTTATCGCTCTGCGAAAGCATTGCTTCACGCACCAGCGGATCAGCAAACCGCTTACCTCCATAGGTATCGAATAATTGATTCCACACTTCGTGATCAAGATTCGTCGGGTCATACTGGCCAATTGCTGCTCCGCCTCGTTTCTGCCAGCGATCAACGAGATCACAGAGCAACTGGACGCCTGTGGCAACTCCGCCTTCCAAGAAGGCAAATGAGAGCGCCGGGAACCTGTGGCTTACTCCACCGAAGAAAAGTGCCTTCGCAAACGCGTCGCCGGCAGCGCCGAAATTTCCGATGTGGTTGTACATGTAACGCGATGACGAAGTTCGTAAGCCGTGGCCTTGCGCTGGAGAATGCACCGTGACCGCAACTCCAAGGTCAACGCACCGCTGCCAGACCGGGTCGTAATCGTGATCGCTATCTAGAGCGAGCAAATCAATATGCCCTGGGGCATTCTCCGATGGTGCACGCACCACCATGTTGTTGAGCATGACGACTTTGAAACCCAAAGTCAGAACGGCATGGTCGAGTGCTGCGATGGCTTCGTCCGGGGTGCCGGTGGGAATTGCAGCCGCAGCAGTCAGTCGGTCTTCAAAGCCATCAAGTAGGTCGGCGAGGTAGGTGTTCAGTCCCATGCACGCCCCAATGCGCAATGCATCGTCTGGATGACCGATGCATGCAAGCGCGGCACTTGGATACAAAATCGAAAAGTCGATACCGATTTCATCGAGTCGCTCATAGAGCAGCCCAGGCATAAAACCAGTAGCCCGATCAAGGGCATTCCCCGGCAACGCCCACCACGGAGTCATCCATACCCCCGGTCGGGGAATCCGTCCGCGTGTCTTGATTTCCGCAGTGTCGCTTGATCGCGTTGTGAACGACGGGGAAATAGCCGAGAAACCTGATGCCACATCGGAACCAGCGACTTTGGCGATGTACTCGACGAGAACCGGCAGCGATTCGACCACATGCCCGTCGGCATCGACGACAGGATGATCGATTGCTGCACGGACCCCAGCTACCGAAGATGACATGGCAAACGTTACCGCGGACCCCTCGTTGGGTGTCGTCAAAACTCGCCAAACGATTTGATGGCCGCTCGAGCTTCAAGATCGGCGACTGCAGCCTGCGCTCGATCGAGGAATGCAGCGGCAAACACCTGTCGCTGAGGTGTCACATCGGCCGGGAATGTAACAACCTGACATGAGGCCAAAACCGTGTATCCGGCATGGACTCGGTGGGCCAGCCAAGCGTCATCCCACGAAAGCGGTTCTCCCCCGCCGGCATTCCAAATTTCGAGATAGTGCGAAAGCAGATCGCGCTCATGAGCCCGTCGATCTTCAATAGCAAGAGCCATTGTAAGGAAGTAACTCACATCTCTCATCGGCGTGTTGATGTTGATGATCCCCCAATCTAAAAATCCCGTGCGACCTCCATCGAAGAAGAGATTGCCGATGTGGGGGTCACCGTGAATCACGGTCTGTGGACCTCGATGCCAGAGCTCCTGCAATTGAGCTGGACGGGCGATGCAAAGCTCTGCCATCTCAGCGAACTCATCGCTCAATCGATCTCGATGGTTCTCGAGTCCGTAACGAAGCATGACTGATCCGTAGTCGCTGCTTGAGCTCGTCGTCAGAATCCAAGGTGCTTCCAAAGCTCGGGTCTTCGGACTGCGAAAGAGCAAATGAAGCGACGCTAAATCTTCGAGCGCTCCAGCCGCTGAATCTGGGGTGACCCCAAGGCGTCCGTCGGAAATCACACAACCGGATGCAGTGAGATCTTCGAGAAGAAGGATGAACGTTCCATCGGAGCGCTCTTGAGCAACCAACACTTCGGGAATACGCATTCCGAGTTTCGGTGCAAGCTGCTCGTAGAACTTCACCTCACGCTCACCCATACCGGTGCGCAGTATCGCTTCGCGTCGGTTCGGGTCGCTTGGCGGAAGTTTGCAAAACATTGTTTCAGGCGCGCCGCCCGAAACGTCATACAACACTCGCAATTGTGCATGCGCATTGGTGACTTGTCGCTGTTGTGTGACTTCTATCGAAGAAACGACAACTCCGGGGAATCTGACGGCCAGCGCTTGCGAAAGCCACTCGGGGTGGATCTCCGTTGCATCTGACGGCAACGCTGCGAGGTCAGTCACTTCTCCCCCTGGGCTATCTCGTCTTCAAGCTCAACCTGGTTGTTGAGTGATTCGCCAGCGAGGTACCGCCGTAGATTCGAGCGGAAGAGAGCGTGCAGGTTTGCCCAGAAGTTGTCGCTCGATGTTGAGCAATGAGCAGAAATCAGAAGATTTGGAACTTCCCAAAGTGCCGAACTTGGGTCAAGTGGCTCCGTGCTGGCCACATCAATCGCCGCACCAGCAAGATGTCCTGATGTAAGAGCATTAGTCAGTGCTCGTTCATCGACTGCGCTTCCACGCCCGACATTGATGAACAGTGAACCTTTCGGCATCGCAGCGAATTCGACGTCTCCAAATAGTCCTCGGGTTGTTGCCAACTCGGGTACCGCTGAGACAACTGCATCGCATCTGGACAACATGTTGTGAAGTTGATCCGCAGGAAACAGTTCATCGACATCGGCATCGGTGTCGCCCGGGCGAGCTGACGCTCGAGTCGCAAGCACTTCCATTCCAAACGCTCGAGCCCGAATGGCCACCTGCCGTCCTATGGCACCAAAGCCGACGATCCCGAGCGTTGAGCCTGCGATTTCTTTCCCGTACTTCGGCTCCCAACTATGAGCTCGTTGCATTGCGTCGATCTCGGGGAGGCGCTTCCAAATCTGAAGCAAACGCGCAAGAACAAATTCAGAAATAGAAACGGCGTTGACGCCCGCAGCATTTGTAAGGCGAATTCCTGCTGGACCGAGACCCGCCGATAACAACTGGCTCGCGCCGGCCCCCATGCCCTGGACCCATCGAAGATTTGGAGCCACAGTGACAACGTCGAACGGTAGATCCATCGCAAGGGCAATCTCGACCCGCCCAAACGCGTCACGCTGTTGTTGCGTCAGTTCTGGACACAGTTGGCGATAATCCTCGTTGGGTTTCGCCCCGCGTTGCGTTCGCAGTTGTTCGCTTTCGGCGTAGCGCACATCGAGAACTTCGATTCGTGGATCTATGGCTTTCAGCGCAGCGATATCGCGCTCGAATTCCTCGGTTGGGCGCAGTTCCCATTCTGCTGGGTACATGATGCCCACCACGATTGGCGCAGTCGTATCGCTCTCACCGACGTGCATGCAGTCCCCCAAGGTCTTCTGACGAGGCAGCAGGAGCGTCTCGTGGCCATCCACAGTGTTTCAAACTTCCCTTACGCTCGCCGAGCCAATCCACGGAAAGATTTCACGGCCCACCGAAGGCACTTGCCGAATAGAGTTTCGAAGGACTCAGGGGGAACATTGTGGACATCGAAATAGTTTCTGAAGGACTTGGCTTTGCCGAAGGTCCGGTCGAGATGCCCAACGGCGACATCGTCACGGTTGATGTGCGCGGTGGCCGAATCATGCGGACTCAGACGGACGGTTCAACCCGAGAGATTGCGTCGCCAGGCGGTGGCCCGAACGGAGCCGCCATCGGCCCCGATGGAGCGCTCTACGTAGTCAACAACGGTGGCTTTCCCTGGAGCGAGCGCAGCGGACTGATCATCCCTGTCGACGAAAACGGCAGCACACGACCACCGAACTTTGAAGGCGGATGGGTCGACAGAATCGATCCCGAAACTGGCGACATTGATCGACTTTTCGATGGCCTCGACGGAGAACGGTTCCTTGGACCGAACGACATCGTCTTCGACCGAAGCGGCGGATTCTGGTTCACCGACCTCGGAAAGTCCGACGCACGATCGATGGACCGCGGCTCTCTGTTCTATGCCCGTCCCGATGGAACGGGATTGCGTCGCGTCGCTTCAAACCTCACGGGCCCCAACGGCGTCGGTCTTTCACCCGACGGTTCAATTGTCTATGTCGCCGAGACAAATACCGGCCGGCTCTTGGCGTGGGACGTTGTTGGCCCCGGCGAGGTTTCGGGTTCTCCAAAAATCATGATGGCAACGCCCAATCACTTTGATTCGTTAGCCGTCGAAGCTGACGGCACTGTTGTTGTTGCAGCGATCTCTCATGGGATCTGCGTGCTCCGACCAAGCGGAGAAATCGACTACGTCGAAGTCCCTGACGTAATGACAACCAATGTTTGTTTCGCTGGCGACGACATGCAGTCGGCATACATCACGATGTCGGCATCGGGCCGTCTCGGTAAAGTGCGCTGGCCGCGCCCAGGTCTACGCCTCGCGTTTTAAGTCAGCCAAGGTCTCGGCCATCAATAGCGCGCAACTATTCCGACGTTTCAGCTCGCTGTCGTGCAACCGTCTCACGACCCGCCTTCGCAAATGTTTCAGCGTTAAACGGTCTCCGAGCGGTACTCGTTGCTTCCAGACTTAACGCTCCCTGCAAAGAGAGTTCTTCACCCTGGCGGTAAAGGGAAAGGATTTCCCCAACCGCCGGCGTTGACGCGATTTGGCCGGCAAGTTGCAACGAAAAGGGGATCAGGTCTTCGTGAGCAACAACGTGGTTCACAAGCCCAATCTGTAACGCAGTGACTGCATCAATAAAATTTCCTGTGATCGAAAGTTCACGCGCATGACGGACCCCGATGGCACGAGGAAGCAGGGCGGTCAAACCCCAGGTCGGAACAACGCCAAGTCGCGCATGAGTATCGGCGAATCGTGCCTGAGTCGACGCCACGATAAATGTTGCACTGAGGGCAATTTCGAGTCCACCAGAAACGCAGGCGCCATTGACTGCACAAAGAACTGGTGTTGACATCGCCCGGAGCGCGCGACCTGGGTTTACCGAAAATTGAGCCTCACTGGCCTTAAACGCAGGATCAATGTCAGTGAAGTCAACACCTGCGGTGAAAGCAGGATCAGTGCCCGTCAAGACAACGGCCTTAACTGTTTCGTCCGCGTCAAGGTCGGCAAGAAGTCGACAAAGTTGTGAGCGCATCTCGTTCGACATCGCATTTTTCTTCTCAGGCCGATCAAAGGTCACGAGACGAACGTCCCCGTGCGATTCACAGCGCAGATGTTCCATGGAGTTGGTCATTAATCCTCCCGCAAAGTGATGCGTTCGTTGTCCCAAGAAAGAATTCGGTCATCAGGGACCAACCGGAGATACACCGTTGACGCATAATGATCACTCGTGGCTTCGGGCATCGCAGTGGTCGCCGTTCTGAAATTTGCATACTTGGCATCGATCAGACTTCTTACCGAATCACGAGAGACGTCATCTTCGATACGTTCCACGCGCCCCGTTAAGTGCACCGCCAACAGTTCAGACCAGCGCTCTCCTGATTCGACCAGAAATGATGCCCGTGGATCATTCGTAACTCGAGAGATTTTCTTTGTCCGAGCCGGAGCCCCGAGACAGATCGTGCGATCGAGCGCGACAAACCAGACAGGTAACGCAATCGGCCAACCATCGGACCGTAACGTTGTGAAAATCCCCGTATGGGCGTCCTCGATGACGGCCCACGCTTCTTCGGTCGACAATCGCAGGCTCATTACTTCGCTTTCTTTCTCGCTAGCATTTAGAACGTATTCCAGATTTAGGGGCGGACGCATTGGCTACTGATGGGGCGAGCAATCCAGAGCCGCACCATATGACGACCCCCGAGATCTTGCGAGGAGAAGCTCTTTTCACCGCCGACGCTCAAGCCCCGGGCTTGCTGCATCTGCATTTCGTTCGATCCACATGCGCTTCCGCCCGAATCGTTGCTCTAAGCACCGATGATGCAAAGGCGTTTCCCGGCGTTGTTGCGGTGTTCTGCGCCGAGGATTTACCCATCATCCCCGTCTGGGAAATTGCTCTGCTCCCCGAAGACTTTGCTCAACCTCCACTCGCACATCACCTTGTGCGTTACGTCGGCGAGAAAGTGGTGGCCGTCGTTGCCGAAAGCCCAGCCATCGCCGCCGATGCCGCCGAACTCGTTGTGATTGAGTACGAGCCGCTGCCAGCTCTCACTGATATGCGTGACGTCGGCGTCGAAGCCGCACCTGTTCTTTTCCCAGAGCACCCAAGCAACGTTTGTTTGCATTGGCCCAGCGACAATCCAACGCCCGACCTTTCTGGCACAGAAGTAGTGACGTCTGTTTCACACTCAATACCGCGATTGAGCTGCGCCCCGATCGAGGGACACGCCATCGTCGCTACCCCGCAGCCTGGCGGTCGACTCGAAATTTTGGTTTCGACTCAGGTCCCCGTCGCGGCTCAACGCCAAATAGCGCGGTCTCTGCAAATGGAACTTTCCGATGTTCGTGTCGTGGTCCCCAACGTAGGGGGTGGATTCGGAGGGAAGGCTGCCGGCGGCGTGTGCGAGCACGTCGTCGTCGCCGCCGCGGCCCGATTTCTTGGTCGACCCGTGAGTTTTATTGAGGATCGCAATGCCAATCTCAGTTCGATGCAAGGTCGTGGTGTTCGTAATCACGTGAAGTTGCATGCCACCTCTGATGGACGAGTACTAGCCATCGAAGCAGACAGCACTGCTGATGCCGGGGCGTACCCAAACGTTGGCGCGGTGGAACCGGGAAAGACTCGGATGATGGTGTGCGGTCCCTACGGGATTGCTGCTGCCAACATCACGGCCCAAGCAGTCGTGACGAACCTTCCGCCTGTCGGCGCCTACCGAGGACCTGGTCGTTCCGAAGCAGCGGTGATGCTCGAACGAACCCTTGACGTTCTCGCCGATGCCCTTTGCATTGACCCGGTTGAGATTAGGAAACGGAACCTTCTCACTGCTGACGCATTCCCCTACCTAGCTCCCACCGGACTCGAATACGACTCGGGGACCTACCACGAGTTGCT
>CAEZTY010000036.1_pt1 | contig 17260 bp, 13 predicted proteins | sample 7264341 | NCBI WGS metagenome assembly CAEZTY01 (sample SAMEA6813815, study PRJEB35770) | uncultured Microthrixaceae bacterium | biome: Freshwater; feature: Freshwater reservoir; material: water | place: Czech Republic | collected 2016-04-20 | depth 0.5m m | reverse complement strand
CTAAGTATGTGAGCGACTCCGTCGGCGTTGCATTCCGTCCTTCGACCAGAACTTCAATCCGATCAGCGATGCGCTGGACTTGTGAAAGATCGTGACTGACCCAGACCACACCAATTCCTTCCTGTGCCAAATCACGCGCCAGATCTTCGATGCCGATGCGATTTTCGGGATCGAGCGACGATGTCGGTTCATCCATCAAGATCACTTCTGGCTCGGTGAGCAGCGTTCTCGCAATACACATCCGCTGGGCCTCCCCGCCTGAGAGGTCATCGGCAACTCGCTCAAGCATCGAAGGGTCAAGACCCACTCGGCAAAGCACGTCAAAGAATGTCGAGTCCGGGGCTGACGCATCGGCGACCGCGAGGTTGGAGCGCACTGTGCCGGGGAATGGAATTGGTCGCTGAAAGATCATCCCCACACTCCGTCTGACCTGCTGTGGGTCAAGAGCGGTCAGATCTGTCCCCTTGAATCGCACCAAGCCCCCTGAGGGAACCTCGAGGCGGTTCCCAAGCCTCAACAGGGTGGACTTACCGGCTCCGGAGGGTCCAGCCAGGACCGTGACTGCACCGCGGTCCACGCAAAGGTCCACCCGATGGAGAAGTTCGGTTCCGCCGGGGGCCGAGAACGAGACCGTGTCGAACTGGAGCAGAACCCCCTCGTCATCCCTGTTCGCAGCAGTACCCATGGTCGCCAGCATGACACCCGCGCGCCCTCCCTCTTAGTCTGATGGGGTGACTTCCTCAGAACAGTTCCCCACCGCCTGGGCCGATGCGGCCTCCAAAGACCTCAAGGGCGCCGATCCCGCCGATCTCGTATGGGAGACCCCCGAAGGCATCGCCGTAAAACCGATCTACACCGCTGCCGATCTCGAGGCGCTCGGCGATGTCGACACACTGCCGGGCTTCGCCCCCTACACCCGTGGCGTGCGAGCGACGATGTACACGAATCGCCCTTGGACGATCCGCCAGTACGCCGGATTCTCGACCGCCGAAGAGTCGAACGCGTTTTATCGACGCAACCTCGCTGCCGGCCAGATGGGCCTGTCGGTCGCCTTCGATCTCGCCACCCACCGCGGGTACGACTCTGACCACCCCAACGTTGTGGGCGATGTCGGCAAGGCAGGCGTCGCTATCGATTCGGTTGAAGACATGAAGATTCTGTTCGACGGCATTCCCCTGGATCAGATGAGTGTTTCGATGACGATGAACGGTGCGGTCATTCCGATCCTCGCAATGTTCGTCGTCGCTGGTGAAGAGCAAGGCGTAGATCGTGCGCTACTCGCCGGAACCATCCAGAACGACATCCTCAAAGAGTTCATGGTTCGCAACACCTACATCTACCCGCCTGCGCCAAGCATGCGCATCATCGCCGACATCATCGATTACACGGCGAACGAAATGCCGAAGTTCAACTCAATCTCAATCTCCGGGTATCACATGCAAGAAGCCGGAGCGACAGCAGTTCAAGAACTCGCATTCACCATTGCCGACGGCAAGGAGTACGTTCGCTCAGCATTGGCGAAGGGCCTCGATGTCGATCTCTTTGCTGGTCGCCTTTCGTTCTTTTTTGCGATTGGAATGAACTTCTTTATGGAGGTCGCCAAACTTCGTGCCGCTCGTGTTCTGTGGCACCGAGTGATGAGTGAGTTTGAGCCCAAGAAGGCTGGGTCGCTCATGCTGCGCACCCATTGCCAGACCTCAGGCGTTTCGCTGACCGAACAAGATCCATACAACAACGTTGTCCGTACAACCATCGAAGCACTTGCTGCGGTGCTCGGCGGCACCCAGAGTCTCCACACCAATTCCTTCGATGAAGCTCTCGGCCTCCCGACTGACTTCAGCGCGCGTATCGCTCGCAACACGCAGCTCATCATCGCTGAGGAGTCCGGCGTAACAAGTACCGTCGATCCGCTTGGTGGTTCCTATTACATCGAGTCGCTCACACAGTCGCTCGTTGATGAAGCGTGGCAACTCATTTGCGAGGTCGAAGAACTCGGCGGCATGACCAAGGCTGTGGAATCAGGCATGCCGAAATTGCGCATCGAAGAGTCCGCCGCTCGCAAGCAGGCTCGCATCGACCGCCGCCAAGACACTGTCGTCGGCGTCAATAAGTACGTACCCGAGAACGTTGAAATGGTCGACGTTCTCGATATCGACAACACAAAGGTGCGCAATGAACAGTTGGCTATCTTGGCCACTGTTCGCGCGAATCGTGACGACGCCGCATGTCGTGCTGCCCTCACAGCCCTCACCGAAGGCGCCAAGGGTGACGGGAATCTGCTTGCCCTCGCCATCGACGCAGCCCGAGCACGGGCCACTCTCGGTGAGATTTCAGATGCCATGGAAGCGGTATTCGGCCGACATAAGGCCGAAGTCCGTACCATTGCTGGTGTGTACGCAAAGGCCTACGAAGGCGATGAGGACTTCACCGCCCTTCAGGGCGAGATCGAAGCATTCGCAAAGACCGAAGGTCGTCGTCCGCGCATGCTCGTCGCCAAGATGGGCCAAGACGGACACGACCGCGGCGCAAAGGTCATCGCCACCGCATTTGCCGATCTTGGTTTCGACGTCGACATGGGACCGCTCTTCCAGACCCCTGCTGAGGCAGCTCGCGATGCCATCGAAAACGATGTCCACGTAGTTGGTGTTTCGAGCCAGGCCGCCGGACACAAAACCCTCGTGCCCATGCTCATCGATGAACTGAAGAAGGCCGGCGCCAACAACATCCTCGTGGTGTGTGGCGGCGTCATTCCTCCTCAGGACTACGACATGCTCAACGAAGCCGGCGTTGCCGCCATCTTCGGACCAGGTACGAACATTCCCTCAGCAGCGCGCAAGGTGCTCGCCCTCATCGCTGAGAAGAGCCCGAACGCGTGACCGACCCCGCCGAGGACGCCGTCTCCCTTATTGAGGGAATTCGCTCTGGCGATCGGCGTTCTTTGGCCCGAGCGATCACGTTCGCCGAGTCCACTCGGCCAGAACACCGCGTCATCGCCGATGCTGTGTTGGAAGCCGTTCTGCCTTCCACGGGCAACGCTGTCCGCGTCGGCATATCTGGTCCGCCCGGAGTCGGGAAATCGACATTCATCGAAGCAATCGGCAATCACATCATCAGCCAAGGGTTGCGCCTTGCCGTCCTTGCCGTCGACCCTTCCAGCCGTTTGACCGGCGGATCAATCCTCGGCGACAAGACACGAATGGGTGAGCTCGCCAACCAGCCGAATGCATTCATTCGCCCCTCCCCCGGAGGCACCCAGCTTGGTGGCGTAGCGCGCCGCACACGAGAAGCAATGTTGTTATGCGAAGCAGCAGGTTTTGATGTCGTCATCGTTGAAACAATCGGTGTCGGTCAATCAGAAGTTGCAGTGTCGGACATGGTCGATCTCTTTGCCCTCCTCGTTTCACCTGGAGGCGGCGATGAACTTCAAGGAATCAAGCGCGGCATCATGGAATTGGCCGACCTCGTCATCGTCAATAAAGCCGATGGCGACCTTGCCGCGGCCGCGGCGCGGACCCGCGGCGATTACGCAAGCGCGGTTCACTTGCTGCGGCCGAAGTGGAACGCATGGGCAACGGAAGTAGTCGCGTGTTCTGCCCTCAATGGCGTTGGGGTTTCTGAGGTTTGGGATGCAGTGATGTTGTTCCGTTCAACCGTCACGGCCAATGGCGAACTACTCGAAGCTCGCTCGGCACAGGCCACAGCGTGGCTCTGGAGCGAAATCGGCGACACGCTATTAGAGCGTTTCCGCGCTGATCTCCACGTTGCCGACTTGCTGCCCGAAATTGAGTCCGCAGTTTCCGGGGGACGAGTCACTCCTGCGAAAGCTGCTCTCCAACTTCTTCAGGCATTCGGAACCACTGAGACCGACTGAGGTGTCACGAAACTCAGTGAGTTCCACGTCTCCATACGAGTAGAAGATTGGTCTTCCACGGCCGGATTGTCGAGCGGCCAGAGGCAACAAGATTTGGAACGTTGTCTGCAATTAATCGTTTGAGATCTCCCTCGCGAAGGAACGACACATTGCGATCGCCCGTGATCCAACGATCAGAGAAACGACCCATCCAATAACCGGGAGACCTCACAACAACGGTTTCCTTCACAAGAAGTACTCCGTCGTCGCTCAATAGATTGGCAACATCGTTAAGCAACGCTTTGCGCATCGACGGCGGTACGTGATGAAGCACATCAGCAATCACGATTGCGTCGAACGGCACAGGTCGCTCGGCAAGAAGATCGGAGGTTGAAATGGTCCGGAACTCCACCCGACCACGGTCGCCCTCGAACAACGAACCTGGATTCTTGGCTAAGTCGATACCGAGAACTGATACATCGGGGCGACGCTCGATGATCTGCGATGCGATCATGCCGTCGCCAACGCCAACCTCCAGCACTCGCCGCCCAAACGGCACTGCGTCAATCGCTTTCCCGAGTTCGCCAATGTTGATGAACATTGATCGATATGCGGAACTAACGGGTGCCTCAATGGGCCCCAGCATTCGTCGAACTTTGGGTCCGATACTCATCGTTTGGGTTCTTCGTGCACGGTGCAAGCGTACTTGCCAACGCACCTCGTGGGCCCCCTCGCTAGCCGCCCTTTGCTGAATAGTGGGCGACTATCATTTCGCACCAGATGGATATCCCCACAGATCTGCCCACTGCAATTCCCCCCAGCGACGAACTCTCTGAACTTCGCCTTGAAGTTTCGCGACTCCGTGCGCTCGTCGGACCTTCAGAGAAGTCCTACGAAGATTTGACCCGCGACGCACTCACCGCTCGAGATGCCGCTCGCACTGCCGAGCTAGAGGCCGGGCGACTACGTGCGCAGATAGTCGAGCTGGAAATCGAAGTGCGGCGCTGGCAGCGCGATTTCGTCTGGTTCCGCGATCGTGTCGTAAGAAAAGTCTCAGCCCTCGGACGAGTCTTTACTCGGCTCCGTCGACAATGAAGCCAAAAATGGGGAAGAAGGCGACCGTCGAAATCGTCATTCTCGACCGTCACGCTGATCGCTCTGCGCTTAATGCTGCGCTGAATTCCTCTCTTGCCGATGTCGTCGTGCTTTCGGGGCCCGAAGGAAGCACCAACCACCGAGCTCTTTCGATGTTGGGAACCGCATTTAGCGATCCTGAGGTCGCGGTCGCCTATTCAGATGAATCAGTATCCGATAAGCGCGGACGCCACCTTCGATCGATCTACAAGCCAGATTGGTCGCCGGAACGGTTCCGGTCTCAGTTCTACATCGGCAACCTCCTCGCCGTCCGTCGCACAACGGCTCTTGCCGCCGTCCTGAACTCTGCACTCGACGACTCCCTACCTTCTCTGCACGGGACCGCTTTGCGTTGGGATCTGATCTTCAGACTCACCGAAAACGGCGGCAAGGTCGTTCACATACCTGAGCGGCTCTTTGGTTCCGCTGACCTGACTTCTGTCCTGGGCACTGAACCGGCAAGCCAGTTTGAGAGCGTGATGCTCGAAGCCACTTCGGTCGTTCAAGCACACTGCAACCGGATGGGCATTGATGCAGAAGTGGAGATTTCTGAACCCGGAGACACGTTGCATCTTCGTCGGCACCCGGATTCATCGACCAAGGTCAGCCTGATCATCCCAACCCGCGGATCTTCGGGAACGATCTGGGGTCAAGAACGCGTTTTCATTATCGAACTCATGCAATCAATCATTTCCAAATCGACGTGGGAAAATGTGGAGTTCGTCATTGTCGCAGACGCCACTACCCCGGCAATCGTGCGACGCGCGCTCACCCAACTCTGCGGCGATCGCCTGATATGGGTCGACTACGACCTTCCCTTCAATTTCTCCGACAAGATCGCTAAGGGTCGAGCGGCCTCAAACGGCCAAGTTCTGTTACTTCTCAATGACGACATGGAAGTCGTGTCCGAAGATTTCATCGAAGAACTCATCGGATTAGCCCTCGATCCAGGCGTTGGCGCTGTGGGAGCCAGACTCCTTCTGGCGGACGGTCGCCTTCAGCACATCGGTCATCGTTACGCCGATGGAACCTTTCATCTCTTCGCTGGTTACGACGGGGACTACGCCGGGCCCGAAAATATGTGTCGGATTACAAGGGAATGCATCGGCGTAACAGCCGCATGTCTTGCGATTCGCGCAGAAGTCTTTGACGAGGTCGGCGGCATGGCTCTCGACTTTCCCAATAATTTCAATGATGTCGATTTTTCTCTACGGCTGTTCGAACGCGGTTTACGCAACCTCGTCACGCCACACGCTGTGCTTTTCCACTTTGAGAGTGTCACTCGTGACGGAACGGTCACCGCCGAAGAAGAGGACCTTCTTTTTTCACGGTGGGGTGCTCAGCTCAATTCCGACCCGTATTCGAATCCAAATCTCGAATCCGGTCGCATCGAATGGCTAGAAAAGGGTGCGCACTAACTCCGTCTGCGTTTTGTTAACGCTCGACCAGCGAGTTTTCGAAGTCTCGCAACGACAGCCTTTGTGATGCCGACGAATCCGTCGATTCGGTAGCGCCCAACAACCATGCGCCAGATCTTCATGATGCGACTTCGACGCCACGGACCCCAACTGGCCGAAGCAGCCACGCCGTCGAGGTATGCGCCAAGTTCAAAAGCTGTCGCTTCCCACGGGAACTTCTTACGCGAGTAGGTGTAGCAACGTTCTGCTGCCAGTTGCAGAAGCGCGGGATCTCGCTGCCACTCTTCTAAAAGAAAGATCGGATCAGCAATGTTCGGGAGCACGTACGGAGTTGTCTCGGGATGTGCCCCCACATCGAAGGCAAGGCCCACCGTGCCCGAAGCATGCGCCTCGACAAGTGGAAGATTGAAACCCTCCCACTTGCTCGGCGAAATGAAGACGTCAAGCTCGGAAAGAAAGGTCGAACGCTCGTCGTCGGTGGCGTTGAGGTGACAGTGAACGCCGCGCTCCTCCCACCACAGGCGATCAGATTCCTCCCCACGGCCCATAATCGAGAAATCAAAACCGGGACGATCGGTGAAATGGGAAACGATCGCAAGATATTCATCAAGACCCTTATAGAGAGCTTCCCCACTCCCCAGACGCATCAAGGTGCCTACTCGAAGCGGAGCATGGTCCGAGGCTGTCCGCTGAGTCGAAGGCGGTCCATAATCGGTGACATGGTCGCAACCTAATGCGATGACTTTCGCATCGGGCCAAGCGAGTTCATCTCGAAGAAAATATGAACTCGTGAGAACTGCGTCGACCTTGGGGTAGACCCGTTTCAGTTTGTGGACTTTTAGTTGCTCGCGCTCAGCCACGTCATGGTCGAACATCGTTGGCGTCGGATCGCCATGTTCAAAAACCACTGTGGGAATCCACATTTCAAGCGCAGGAAGTACCTCGAAATATGGACTGGTTTGCGCAACCACTATCTCAATCGAATGTTCTTGGCAGTACTCAAAGATCGTCTGAGAAGAAGGACGCAACTCGACGACATCGTCAGCACTGTAGAACTCGTCGAACTCGAGACAGCCAATCGACATGTTCCAACCGGCGGGGCCGATGCGGTCAGCAACCTCTCGTGCGACAACGGAAACACCGAAACCACGTTTCATTACCGACGTAAGCAGCAGGACGTTTCTCATCGCTAGAGACATTCCACGAATGAACTCCAACGACGGACGAACAACGCTCTATCGCTCCAGTCCTCTTCACCTGGTTCACGGGTTGCGTTCTCGACGTGGAAGATCGGACCGACTGACAAGGTTCGGATCTCAAATCCCGCTCGGCGGAGGCGAAGGCAGTAATCGATGTCCTGGCACTCAGCCTCGTAACGTTCATCGAATCCGCCAGAGCGGGCGTAGAGGTCGCTGGACGTCATAAGGAAAGCCCCGGTTACTGCCGAGGATGTGAAGGAGTCACCGAGAGCGTGCACTGGAGGCTGCTTCGTGCCGGGGTGATACGGAACTGCGAACAACTCAGGTGATCGAAGCATCTCGACACCAGCGTGCTGAACGGTGCCGTTTTCAAACAGGAGAACAACGCCTACAGCACCAAGACTCGGATCTCTTGTGATTGTTTGAAAGGCCTCGACAACTCCCTCGGGGCATTCATCAATGAATACGTCGTTATTCATGAAAAGCACGGTTGAATAGCGAGCCCATTCGAAGAGATCGTTATTGCAGCGAGAGAACTGATAGCGCATTCGGCGCGTTATCTCCACGCCCTCGGGCGGTGCATCAAGTAGCGCAAGCGTCTCTGGATTCGTGGAACCCGTGTCCCCCAGGCAAAGTTCGATCTCGATTCCGGCGCGGTCACAAACATCACGAAGTTTGTCGAAACCCAGCCAAAGTCGTTTCAACAGGTCGGGGCGGTCTTTGTGAAGCACAAGAACTGAAAGCCCAGTCGTTCGACCGTCGGCTCGCAAAGTTCGGCGGGGCATCGATACGCGCGCTGCTCGCTCGGCGTTAAACGATCGTGCGTAAGGGTCCAACTTCGGAATCAACCCAGCAAACTGCGCCATCGCACATTCACCGACCGTTGTCTTCGAGCCATGTGGCAGGAAGACGCAACATCCCCGCGGGGGCCGAGTTCTCGGCGCGCACCCGGAACGGAAATGAGAGATCTCTCATTGCTTCGGCCCGTACGGTCTTCCCGCCATGAACCCGCACTCGGCCCTCATAGATTCCGGGAGCCAACAACAAAGGTTCAAATCGGCATCGAACCGTGTACCCATTTGGAAACGGGCCAGGCCGGGCAAGGGGCATGCTCATTTCTGTTTCACCGACAACAATCCCCGACTCCGTTTGGATCAAGAGGGAATACGTATGTTCCTCTGCTGCGAGATTCTCTGGAAGAGCTATCCGGAGGTTGATTGGCTGACCCGTCACGCCGAATTCGATTGCGTTACCCGAATCGTCGACCATTTCAGATTGGGTTGCCTTGGCCGGCGTCTGAGAAAAGCCCGCTGCTTCTGCTTCGATACGCAGCCGTTCCGATTCCGCATCATTGACTTCATGGAGATATTGGGCGATCACCGAAGACGGCTCACCGCTTTCGCGCACAACCCCATGATCCATCCACGTCACTTGATCGCAGAGATCACCTATGACCCCAAGATTGTGAGATACCAGAACAATCGTCACGCCAGACGCCTTCAAACCGGCCAGATGATCAAGACATCGGCGCTGAAAGTCTTCATCGCCAACAGCGATCACTTCGTCGACCAAGAGAATCTGCGGATCGACATGTACCGCCACAGAGAATCCGAGACGGACATACATGCCACTTGAGTAGTGCTTGACCGGGCTATCGATAAACGCAGCAAGGCCCGAAAAATCGACAATCCGATCGAAGATCACATCGGTCTGTTTGCGGCTCAACCCCAGAATCGAGGCGTTTAGATAGACATTCTCCCTACCGGTGAGTTCGGGGTGAAACCCCGCTCCGAGTTCAAGTAGTGCCGAAATCCGACCTTTGGTCGTCACTGTGCCAGTAGTAGGAAAATGGATCCCAGCCATCATTCGGAGAAGTGTGGACTTTCCGCAACCGTTATGTCCGATGAGTCCCGCGACACTCGCGTGACCAACGTCGAGGGTGACATTTCGAACCGCCCAGAAATCGTCGTACTTTGGACGACCAAACTTAGTGAACAGCTGCTTCACGCTACCGGGGCGATCTTTGTAGAGACGAAATCTCTTCGAGACATCTTGAACTTCGATGGCGCTCATCAGTTCACAACTCCTGCGCAATGTCACGTGACTTGCGATTAAAGATCAAGAGCCCCAGGACAAAAACCGCTAACGATGCCAGCGGCACGACGATGAGAGAGGTTGTACTCGGCATAGTCAGTCCGTAAAAGATGTCACGAGACCATTGCACATATTGAGCGATGGGATTCAGTTGCAAGATACGTGCCAGCGTCATGCTCTTCGATTGAACAAGGGTGATCGGGTAAATGATCGGCGTGGCGTAGAACAGAACGTTCATTCCGATTGTCACGAGATAGTTCACATCGCGATAGAAGACGTTGTACACGCTCAGAGCAAGTCCGATGCCCACCGAGAACAGCGTGATGCACAGGATGAGAAGCGGAAAGAGGACAAGCATCCAACCGACGTTGCCGAGGCAGATCATGATCACGAGAAGAATGCCCGCCTCGATCATCGCCTGGAGTAACACGGTGATCGTATTTGCCAGAGCCGGGCACGCTGGCGGGAAATAGACCTTGTTGAGCAACGGGCCCGATGACTGCAACGCAGCGATCGCCCCCAAGACGGTGCCGTTGAAAAGGTTCCACACCCACAAGCCAGCGAAGAGGTAGAGCGCGAAAATCGATGTGCTGCCATTACCAGCAAGAGGCGCCTTGGCGTTGAAAAAATATCCGAACACCAAGGTGTAGACCGCAAGAATGGAGGCTGGATTGAGGAGCGACCACAGCCATCCAAGCAAACTCTTCTTGTATCGGGACTTCAACTCGCGCTGCGCGAGGTTGTAGGTCAGATTGCGGTATGCCCAAAGCTCACTTACAACCTTCAACGCCTGGCTCTTCCACTCTTGTGTTGACGCACGAGTCCCGATTCAGGGGCGAAAGTAAAGGTTAGCAGGAGGGTCCGCATAGCTATCGGACAGTCCAGCCTTCTGAAGATGGCGTTCCCACTGGATTTCTCTCATAAAAGAACACCGGAACTCCGTAGGGACCAACGGATTCCTCCTGCAACCTCAAACACGATGCCGACACGCGAGTTTCGGTCACGATATGACGCACGTTGAAGTTGTCGAGGACGGGATCACACGGGTTGATTTTGACCTCAACCATGTCAGCCTGAGGTAGAGCCACTACCGCTGCTTTCAAATTCGGGTCGAACGACCACACGGCCTGCGAATAGCGGTTCCACGCATTTTCATAGGCATGGCCGGGGTCAATCATTTCCCATGCTGCGACATTGGGATACAGGTTGACCCCGCTCAGATTTTGCACTCCTGCCGTAGTCAGCAATGAAGCCAACGGATAGGTCTCAGCCACCCACGCACCAGCTCCATCGGGCGAGGAAGCAATGGTTCGGACTGTCGACACAACCAAAGAATCACGAGTCTGCGAAATACCGCTCACAAGGGGATTCACTGGAACTGCAACCATGAGCCCAAACAGTGCGAGAAGTCCCACCGATACCAATGGCCGCCAGAAATACAGCGCCGCTGAAGCAACAGCAGCGAGCACCGCAATAGCAATCAGTCGGCTCCCCGCCGCTGCGTGCACGGAACGGAAATCCTGTGCGAGCCCGATCACACACACAGCGCTCACCGCGACCAACACGGCAGTTGCGAACCACTTTGTAAGCCGAGGAATTTCGTATCTCTCGAGCGAAACACCAACCGCAACAACTAGCACCGTCGCGCTGAATCCGAGACCGATCAGCGTTCGTGGCTCGGGGACAACAGACAAGTACGTCACGCGAGCGACGATCTTCGGTAGTCCAACAAATAATTGCGTGAGAAAGAGCGTCATAACCGCAACGGTTGCGATCATCACACCTCGCAACCGGTCGCCCAACGGCGCGACAAATCTCCAGACCAACGGCAGTGCGAAGAGAAGCGTTACGCCGAGAAATAGAAATGAAGATGCTTCAGATTCATTCGGGAAAAGGGCCCCTCGCATACCGGAACCATTGGTCAGGTAGTTCAATCCGAACCAACTCGTAAACAACTGGGTCCACGGAAGGCTGCCGCCGGGGATTACACGAGCACCTGGATAAACCGTGTGGGCGATGGCGTTCATCGCCGGTCGGCGTGTCAGCACGAACGCTCCAAGTGGAATCAGCGTGAGGCCAGCCATAACGGCACCAGAGGTGAGAATCGAACGCAGCGATGCAGCTTTGGCTCTCCAACGGGTCCAGAGTGCGCCAGAGGTAACGCCTGCCACTGCAATTGCGGCCGGGATCTGCCAAGGCGGGTAGATAACGAGAGCAAAACAAACCAGAGAAAACGCGCCAAGGGCAGAGAGAACAACCTGTCGTCGACCAGTCGAGGTCACGGCAACCAGAAAAAAAGCTCCTGCGAATGCCATCCAGCCGATCGCCGTAAAGACCGAAGACGTGTACCACCAGTGGAAGTACGGCGACCCGTAGAGAAACAGCGCTCCCAGGATCGACCACCGCAATGAGCCTGTGATGACAAGGAGGAAACAGTAGGTACCCAGCAGCAAAATCGCCCCGACTGACCACCAGTCGAAGGCGTAGGCGTTATCAATTGGAAGTATCGGATAGGCCCAGTGATTTGGATGGAAAACCGCAGTCCAATCAAGAACCGGTAGATCGGACAGGATCGACATGTCGTGTGAACCCACGCCAACATCGCCATAGCGAGGCGAATTGTTCTCGACTTGCGAGATGACCATTGGGGTGTGAACGATCCACTCATCGGATCTGATCGAGCGGGGCAACCCGAAAATAACGGAATCGCCGCTTCCCGCGTCAGTCGCGAGCAACGGACTCGACGATCCTGAAATACCGAATGCCGTGAACATCAAGAGGGCAACGAAGACGGCTGCGGGAAACAGCAGCAAACGGCGTCGATCACTCTGGGATTCGATCATCGATCGGAAAAGCGCCCGAATTCGAACCTTTGCCGACTGCAGCGAACTGTTCCGCCGATCGCCGCCATTGGAGCCGTCATTCCGAGTTGTGCTTCGGTCATTCGTCGGCGTCACGGGAGAAATCGTACTCCACGGCCCTCGTCGCCTCAGGCCGCAGAACCATCTGGTCTGGAACCAATTTGACGCACCAATTCATGGCGCGAAAGCAGTCGATGAGAGGCGATCTTGCGGCGCGAAACGAGAGAACGAGGCAGAAGCTTCAACGCGGCCAAGAAGGAAGCAGTGCGCCGATGAACTTGTGTGAGGTCGGGGCGTTGGCGTAACGACAAAGCGGCAACATAAGCCGTCCGAAGATAAGACCCAGTCACGAGCACATGGCGAGCGAATATTCGCAATATGTCTGAAACTGACGCATGGCGAAGAACAACGAGAAGACGATTGCGCTCGATGTAATGCTCCGCGACTGCGGAACCTTCAACGGTCGACGCCGAATGAACGTGGCGAACAACGCTCTTGGGCTCAGTAACGAATCGCCAGCCTCTACCCCTCCCCCGAACCGCTAGGTCTGTGTCTTCGTAGTAGAGGAAAAATGTCTCATCAAAGAGGCCCACGTCAGCGATCATCTCGGCTCGGAGCAGTACCGCTGCACCACACCACGTACCGACTTCCGTTGGAGTATCAAATTGACCTCGATCAACGTCATAGAGGCCGCTCTCATGGCCCGTCCACGTGCCATCAATCCAAGACCCGACGTTGTTAACGACGTCAACCGGATTGCGTCCTACCGATAGGGGCAGCGAAACGCATGCTCCACTGGAGAGATTGTGCTCACCTTCCGCTGAACCCCCGAACGTGACCATGCAGTTCGAGTGAGACTCAATATCGACGACCACATCAGTAACTCCCGCAGTCCCCCCACCAATGGATTCGGGGACACGGATGATCGACCCATCATTGAGCCACTCGAAAATGCCCTCCCGATCGCATGCTCTTCCACCGCTACCTGCAACATGACAACGAGTGAAAACATCTTGGCCATTACTGCTCACTCCGCGAAGGGCAGCAGGTTTCGGTCCTCGCCTCTCATCGTCTTGCAGTTTCACAGTGATCTCAAGAAAGCGATCAGCGAAGAGGATTTTCGGTGAAACGGCGCCGATGCCTCGGTCGGTTCCTGCGCGTTCCACAAGGGGTTCTAACCAATTCCGCTCCACGAACGCGTCACTGTTCACCAGCGCGACGAAGTCCACGCCATGCAGTTCTTTCATCGCAGAGTTGTTTCCTGGAAAACCCAAATTCTTTCCATTACGGATGACGGCGACTGACGGGAACTCGTTCTGGATTGCTTCCAGACTCCCGTCGGTCGAACCATTGTCAACACAGACAATTTCGATTCGGTCGGCCGGCCACTGCGTTTGAACAACAGCTCGCACTGCTTCGATAATCGTTTGACCACCATTGAAGTCAAGTAGCACGACGCGAACGAATGGACGGGATTTCGGCGACATCATGACATCTAGAGGCTAGACCGACGAACGGATCTGTCGGCTCAGCATCAAATCTGACGGCTGACGACTGCCGTTGCCGCGTCAAACAGAAGTTGGAACAGCGCGGATGATTGCCCCGTGTTGTCGCTGGGCAACACAACCAAAGACGCAAGCGGCGAACCGACTCTTTGCTCGATCGCCTTGGCCTCGTCAACGGACTCGACGATGACAACATCAGTCATTCTGGCGATGGGTTTTTCCAACAACGCGTTTCGCTCATCAGCGAGGTCGACGCCGACAGAGTCGTACATCAAAGGAACATGCCCAAGGTGCTCCAACAAGAAACTGGCCCACCAAACACCCACGTGCGGGTCAGTGACCAGAACAAATTCAGTCCGACCATTGAGCGCATGCACGAGCGCAAGCAATTCATCGGATCCCATAGGTGCATCGACAACTTCAATGCCCTGGGCTTCGAATTGCTCCGTTTGCGGCTGAGCTCGATTCGTATCGGTCGGGATGAGGTGCACAATCCGACCTGACTCGCCAAGGTTCCTCAGCAGGAACTCCGTTCGTTCGGAGCTAGCGACACCCTCGGGGCTGGCGAGACTCCGATTCACCACGATCACGTGTGAGCCAGTCCGCAGATCTCTCCGCCGAAGCTGCTCAACCAAAGAAACGCGATCAGCACGCTCACTGACATCGATATCGAATCGTTCAATCAGCACAGCTCGATTCGCTACAACAACTTTCGAACCGGCATCCCTCACGAACGCTGAAAGCAGTTCCCCCGCATCTTCATTGCTCGCTGCATCTCTCGACGCGAGCCAGTCTGCAAGCAGTGCACGAGGAACTACCGAGCCAAAGGGCGAGCATGAATCAACCTCGCGGTCAACGCCATACATCCATCGTCCGACTCGATCATCGGCTCCAAATCTCACGACCGAACCATCGTCGAGAGTGAACCGGCCAGATTCCTGAAGACTCAGATCGTCACCCACGATCACCGACGCAACCATGCCAACGCTGGTGGACGCCTGAGCTACAAGTTCATCGAGCCATCCGGGAGTTACGTCGATTCCGCTGCCTATGAGCACGACATACGGGGCCGTCGATGCCGACAATGCAGCGGTCCAGACCGCATGCAGATCAATCGGATTCGCACTTACGTTCACCACGCCCGAGATTTCCTGAGACGACGCGTGATCTCCAATAACGACGACTTCAAACGGGATACTCGATGCAGATTCCTGCAGACTTTCGAGGGTCCTCAGAGTGTCATGCCCTCCGCCTGCAACAACGACAACGACCTGCGGATTCTTCTGCCGCTCGAAGGAAAGTTCACGAGCACGAGCCGGCCAATCAATGAAGGGCGCTGTCGCTCCATCGTCACTTGTGCGAACGAAACGAATCGCATGTTCTTCAAGCGAGACTCGGAGTCGAGCAACGCGATCAACTGCTGGGTTCGCCGTAATCGCGCGTCCACTTGGAACAACGATCTGACGGTAATGGGCAAGCGAACCAAGACGTTGGACGAGGACGTCGTCAGCGAACCACTGTCGGTACTCGACATCGGACCACAGCGACGTGCCTTCGCGTCCTTCGCTCATCCCGAACTTGAGATAGTGGACAAATGGGTTCACTCCCCCAGTGCCAACATCAGGGTTGCGGTGGAGATATCCGTTTGCGCTGAACAGAGCGCAGGGGTCGAGATTCTTTCGCCATCCAACTGCGAGGTAATGCTCAAGGGGTGTCAAACCATCAAGGTCATCGTCAACTTGCTGGAGGTACCACGCAGTGGAAAAGAGTGGGTGTGGATCGATCGCCGCGTGGCCGCCCACCATTACGTAGTGCTCAAGTGGCGTGATCTCCCCATGGAGTTCGCCCACCTGACGCAGATACCAGATGGAATCAAAGGCTGGGCTGGGATCAAGCCCCAACGAGGCTCCAATACTGAGGTAGTGCTCAAGAGGTTCGACAAGAGCATGTAGTCCGTGCACGGTGCGATACCAATGGCCATCGAAGAGTGGCGTTGGATCGACTAGATCGCCGTTCTTATGTTGAAGGAAGTGTTGAACCGGATCTTGAGCCGCATCGCTGTTGACGATGTTGGTCTCGCTATACCAAGGAGCGCAGACAAGATCGGCCTGCCGCGCAGATGTTGCCGACCGCCGCGGTCGTGATGCGCTACGAGTCAAGCGATTCCTCACGACCTCACAACCCCCTGCTTCTCTAGAAGCGTTTCTCACCATCCAGTAGAGAACCGACACTACCGGAACAACGACATTTCCCTCGTGACGTCCGGTCTACTATTCGCCGATGCTTCCTAGTTGTGCACTTTGCGGCCACCGCGATGCAGCACTGACGCAGCCCATCCGAGAAGGAGAAAGCTGCCCCCGCTGCGGTTCAAGTTGGCGGACTCGCGCAACAGCCCTCCTCATCATGAGGGGGCTCGGCATAAAACCACGCCCGATGCTCGAGCTTGAACCTGACCACCGTCGCCACGGACTCGGAATTAGCGACAACCCTGAAATGGCCCGCTTCTTCTATCGATGTTTCAACTATTCGAATTCACAACTCGATGTGCATCCAATTGTCGACCTGCTCAATCCCCAGTCATCGATGCAGGGTCTCTACGACTTTGTTATTTGCTCCGACGTCCTTGAGCATGTTCCACCGTCTGCAGAGCGCGCGATCGCGTCGCTCGCGTCGTTCCTGCGACCCGGCGGCATTGCAATGGTCTCTGTGCCCGTTAGCGGCGGAGAAACCGAGGAGTACTACCCAGACATCACCGACTGGTCGATGCTGGACGGTGAACTGCACTGGACCGATGCCAGCGGCGCATCACACATCGACGACGATCCTGAGATTCACGGCGGAGACGGCCTCACCATCGCGTTCCGCACATGGGGTGCCGAGGATTTCGAGCGAGCGGTGCTCTCCAATGGGTTCTCGTCCATAGAGCGACTTGTTCCGTGCCCCGAACTTGGTGTGCCTGAGATGCCATGGAGCGATCAACCGGTTGTTATCCCGCCACTGATGTCTGGCATGTGGCTAGCGCGTCGCTAACGCACCACATTCATCAGGAATTAGTTGCTGGCCTTGTTCAGCGCAGTCACCAGGCGAAGCAAAGGCTCACGGAAGTCGGCCATTGTGTCGATCCCTGCCAAACGAAGCGCCGCGTGATCGAGTACCGAATTTGCCGGCCTCGGTGCTGGCCGCTGTGGCTGAAGGTCGG
>CAEZTY010000035.1_pt1 | contig 17545 bp, 16 predicted proteins | sample 7264341 | NCBI WGS metagenome assembly CAEZTY01 (sample SAMEA6813815, study PRJEB35770) | uncultured Microthrixaceae bacterium | biome: Freshwater; feature: Freshwater reservoir; material: water | place: Czech Republic | collected 2016-04-20 | depth 0.5m m | reverse complement strand
TTCGCTGCACATCTTCAGTACCGCCGCCGATGCGAGCCATCCACTGGCCCATAAACACCATGGTCTGCCAGTAGCCATCGTCGATGGCGTCGGAGCCCCAAAGCATTCCGTCGGCGCCCATGAGCGATTCAACCAAATCGCCCTGGAACGCGAGACGATCGGAAATCGCGATCTTCATGGTTGAAACTTCGGGCCCAGGAGCGATTCCCTTTGAAGCTGCAGTGCGTGTGCGGTAGCCGATGTACTTCGAGATTTGGTAACTCGTATAGAGCTTCATGAGTTCTTGGCGAACAACCGGATCACTTACACGGCCGTACTGCTGCGCCAGACGAAGCACGCCGGCGAATCCGTCGCCATGTCCGGCACCGATGTCGGCGCGCTCGCTGGTGAGTGTGGTCATCGCCACGGCCCAACCACCGTTTACTTCGCCCAACACGTTTTCTTTCGGAATACGAACTTCTTCGAGGAATACCTCGTTGAACTCTGCGCCGCCGGTTGCTTGCACTAGCGGACGAACATCGATACCCGGTGAACGCATGTCGACGAGGAAGTACGTGATGCCACGATGCTTCGGCGCGTCCCAATCGGTACGAGCAAGCAACATGCCCCAGTCAGCAACATGTGCCGACGAGGTCCAGACCTTCTGACCGGTAACGACCCATTCGTCGCCATCGAGTTCTGCCTTTGTGCGCAACGCAGCAAGATCGGAACCAGCATTCGGTTCGCTGAACAACTGACACCACACCTGTTCGCCGCGAAGAATCGACGGAAGAAACTGCTTCTTCTGCTCTTCGGTGCCGTGCACGACGATCGACGGACCAACCATGCCGATGGCCTGAGCAAACATCCCAACAGCGAGGTCGTACTTGTGCTCCTCTTCGAGGAAGATGCCCTGCTGCAAACCGGTGAGACCACGACCGCCAAACTCCACCGGCCAGGTGAGACCGGCCCAGCCGTTCTCTGCCTTCGTCCGCTGCCAATCACGACACGCCTGCACATGGGCATGCTCATCGTCGCTCAACGTGCTCATCGTGTTGCGAGGCGCGCCTGCGGCCTTCACGGTTGAGTACTGGTCAAGAAACGCTCTGCACTCCGCACGCCATGCCGCTTCTTCTGGTGTTTCGTCGAAATCCATACTTCCCCCTCAAACAGCGAACGCCATCATCTTGGCCAGCCGAGAGCGGCTGATCCAATCCCGCAGCAACGGCTCGGATCAGCGCCCCGACCAATTGGGCTGGCGCTTTTCGAAAAAGGCCATGACGCCTTCTCGGGTGTCCTCGGCGTTGCGGATGACATCTTCTGATTCCAAGGTTTCGTCCCAACCATGGGCCTCGTCGGGCGCATCAAGAGAGGCCAAAAATCGCATGGTCTCGCGAACTGCAACTGGGCCATTGCTGCAGATGCGATCAGCAAGTGCAACCGCATCATCGACCGCTTGGCCCGCGCTGGAAAGGATGCTGGCCAGTCCCAACTTGTAGGCCCGCTTCGCATCGATGGAATCACCAGTGAGCAGCAACTCACGAGCGATGTTCCGCGGCAACGCCTTGGGAGCACGAAACAACCCACCACAGATTGGGACCAGGCTGCGCTTTACTTCCGGCAAACCAAACTCTGCAGTTTTCGAAGCGACAACAAGATCGCATGACAACACCACTTCAAATCCGCCACCGAGCGCTGCACCTTCAACGGCGGCAATGAGCGGCTTCGTGCGATAGCGACGAATAATTCCGTACTGGCCTCCGCGCTCGGTGGAGTGAACACCAGCGCGCATGTCCGTTCCGGCACAGAACACCGAATTCGTTCCAGTGATCACTCCAGCCCAAAGATCGTCTTCGTCCTCAAGGCGATTGAGCGCTGCATCAATTCCTTCGGCCATATCGACATCAATCGCGTTGCGCTTTTCTTCGCGCTCAAGCCGAACGACAAGAACGCGGCCACGAACTTCGGTCTTCACAGTTTCAGACATCTTGTTCTCCTCAATGGGCGTGTGTCAGTCGACACACACCAATGATCGTAGGGACTTCAGCGGTTAGTGCTTGATCATCACGTGCTTGAGCTCGGTGTAGTGCTCAAGGGCGTACTTCGACATGTCTTTGCCATAGCCACTGCTCTTAAATCCGCCGTGGGGGAATTCCGAAACAATCGGAATGTGGTCGTTGACCCACACCGTTCCAAACATCATCGAACGGGACATTCGCATGGCACGACCAACATCCCGTGTCCAAACCGATGCGGCAAGGCCGTAATCGACATCGTTGGCCCAAGCCAACGCCTGTGCTTCATCGGAGAACTTCTGCACGCTGATAACCGGACCGAATACTTCGCGCTGCACCAGTTCCGAATCCTGCGCGGGGTTCGCAACAACGGTTGGCGCATAGAAAAAACCCGGTCGATCGAGAGCTGCTCCGCCAACAACAACTCGAGCGCCACCAGACGCCGCTCGACTCACCATTGCTTCAACACGATCTCGTTGCCCTGCGGAAATCACCGGACCGACATTCGTCGCGGCATCGTTCGGATCACCAGTGATAAGCGCTCCAACCGATGCTTCCAATCCGGAAACAAGATCATCGAACACGCCCGGCCCAGCAATGACACGACAGGGTGCGGTGCAATCCTGACCAGAGTTGTAATAGCCAGTTTCGGTAAGCGTCGCGACAAGCGCTTCGATATCAGCGTCATCGAACACAACAACCGGCGCCTTGCCACCAAGTTCAAGATGCACTCGCTTCAAGGTGTCGGCCGCGTTGCGCGCAATCATCTTGCCGGTGTTCACATCGCCAGTGAGCGACAACATCGCAATACCTGGGTGACGAACAATTGCATCGCCCGCTGATTCACCTTGACCAGCGACAACGTTGAACACGCCTGCGGGAAGAATTCCCTCAGTGAGTTCGGCCAGACGGAATGCCGTGAACGGGGTCAACTCTGACGGCTTCAAAATGAAGGTGTTGCCCACTGCGAGCGCGGGGCCCATTTTCCAGATCGCCATGTTGAGTGGATAGTTCCACGGTGCAATGCCGGCAACGACGCCAAGCGGATCACGCCGCAACATCGACGTGTGGTCGTCCATGTACTCACCGGCGGCTTGCGCGTCCATCGTGCGCGCCGCTCCGGCGAAGAACCGAAGATTGTCGATCGTCAGATCAAATTCGAAGTCAATGATGGAGATCGGCTTGCCGACGTTCTCCCCTTCGATGGCTTTGAGTTCGTCGATGTTCTCTTCCAGGCGATCGGCCAGCGCCAGCAGCGCTTCCGACCGAGACCTCGGCGTGGCCGTGCCCCACTCCGCAAATGCGGCACTCGCCGCCACGACTGCGGCGTCGACGTCGGCGGCTCCGCTAGAGGGAACCGAGGCAATGACCGCACCCGTAGCCGGAGCCACGACCTCATCGGTCGCACCGCTTTGAGCGGGAACCCACTTCCCGCCAATGAAATTGAGATGAGCCACGTTTACCCCTCGTGCCGATTTCCGTCACCGCATCGTGGGCCACGAGGGAGCAAACCGCAAGGGATGTTCGCGGGCCGAACGCCAAAATCCATTGTTCATCAACTCGCAATGGCCCAATTCTTGCAGTGAGCCCAAATTCGGGTGATCCTTATCAATTCCACCGGGTGCGGCGCACCTGTGATCGCGGAGGGGTGAGAGCTGACAGAGAACTCAATTGCTATGACGTCTCAGACTGCGGTCGACCTTTCCGCTCCAGTCATCGAGATCGATCATGTCGTGAAGCGATTCGGCGATTTCGTCGCGGTCGACGATGCCCATTTCTCAATCGGGCAAGGCGAGTTCTTTTCGATGCTCGGTCCCTCCGGTTGTGGCAAGACCACAACCCTGCGGATGATCGCCGGTTTCGAGCAACCCACATCTGGTGCCATCCGACTCGATGGCGTTGATGTCTCCAAGGTTCCACCGAACAAGCGAGACGTGAACACCGTGTTCCAGCAGTACGCGTTGTTCCCGCACATGAATGTTTTTGACAACGTTTCCTTCGGCCCGCAAGCGAAGAACGTCGACAAGGCAACGATCAAAAAGCGGGTGAGCGAGATTCTTGAGGTCGTTCGCCTCACCGAATTTGCCAGTCGTCGACCTGCGCAGCTTTCCGGTGGTCAGCAGCAGCGAGTCGCTCTTGCTCGTGCACTCGTCAATCTTCCCAAGGCCCTTCTTCTCGACGAACCTCTCGGGGCACTCGATCTCAAACTTCGCCGTGCAATGCAGTTTGAACTGAAACGTATTCAGCGTGAAGTAGGCATCACCTTCGTCTATGTCACCCATGATCAAGACGAAGCGCTCACAATGAGCGACCGCATCGCAGTCATGTCCGATGGGCGTGTTGAACAAATCGGCACTCCCACCGAGATTTACGACAATCCCGCAACTGTCTTCGTTGCCGGATTCATTGGGCAAGCAAATCTTTGGTCTGCAACGGTGACCGACCGTTCAGCAACTTCGGCGACAGTGAGTGTGCTCGGTGGTTCGACGCTCAGCGGTTCTTGCGTTGCGGATTCTGTTCGCGCTGGCGCGCCCGTCACGCTCATGGTGCGCCCCGAGCGCATCTCGATTTCTGTGAACCCACCCAGCGGTGGCTTACAAGCAGTGAATGCCACCGTCACTGATCTCACATTCCAAGGGCCAGTCGTCCGGCTTGCACTATGCGCACCCGATGGCTCGCCGATCATCGCCAACATCGAACCCGATGCCGATCTTCCACTGCTTCGCCCCGGCGACAGTGTTTGGGCATCGTGGACACCAACAGCAGCGTGCGTCTTACCCGACGCGCCGAATCAACCCCGCACTCTCGATGACATCGTCGTCGAGGGCTAATCAACCGCACCACCAGGAGGACCGAACATGAGCAACCCCATCGACCCCCAAATTCTTGAGGCCATGGCCCAGCACCGAACGTCTCGTCGACGTTTCCTCGGCATGGGTGGTCTCGCCCTTGGCGGCCTCGCTGTTGGCCCCACATTGCTCGCTGCATGCAGCTCTGGTTCGAGCAGCAGCAACGGTGGCATCACCGTTCTCAACTGGCCGCTTTATATCGAAGACGATGAGCCGAGCACGTCGCCCACACTCAAGGGCTTCACCACTGCGACCGGCGTCAAGGTCAATTACAAGAACAGCATCGACGGCAACGAGTCGTTCAACACCAAATACCAAGCCACGCTCGAAAAGGGCAAGGGAATCGGTGCTGACCTCATCGTGCTCACCTCGTGGAATGCCGCGGCCTACATCGCCGACAACCTTGTTGAGCCTTTCGATGCCACCACGTTCCCCAACAAAAAGAATGTGATTTCCCGTCTTGCCAATCCTTCGTGGGATCCAGGACGCACCAAGTCCATTCCATGGTCAGTTGGTCAAACCGGTCTCGCATACTGGCCTGACAAAGTTGGCGGCAAGATCACTGACGTCAACGCGATCTTCGATCCGAAGTTCAAGGGCAAGGTCACGATCCTCGACGAAATGCGCGACACGGTTGGACTCACGATGCTCGGTATGGGCAACAACCCAAGCACCGGCACCGTTCCGCAGATGCTTGCTGCCGTTGACAAGATCGCTAAAGCACGCGACGCCGGCCAGTTCAAAAAGGTCACTGGCAACAGCTACACCGAAGATCTTGCGCTCGGCGATACATGGATCGCTGTTGCATGGTCCGGCGACGTCGCACAGTTGCAAGCCGATAACCCCGGTCTCGAATGGGTCATTCCGCGCCAAGGCGGAATGTTGTGGGTCGACAACGCCATGATCCCCGTCGGCGCGAAGAACCCTGAAGGCGCCAACAGACTCCTCAACTATGTGTACGACCCCGCTATTGCCGGACCGCTGTACGAAAGCATCATGTACATCCCACCCGTCGAGGGAGCCACGCAGTACATGACTTCGGCAGCAAAGACGAGCCCGTTCATCGTGCCGCCAGCAACGCCGCCGCTGTACGAATTCGATGTCATCAGCCCCGATGCAACCGAACAAGTTTCACGCGCCTTCGTTGCGGCAACAGAGCAGTAACACCGCTCGATGACCGCTGCTGCCGCGCCGTCGCGCTTTCGTCGCCCTCGCCGTGATCGCGGCGGGGACGACAGCGGCGTTCCAGCACGGCGGTGGTTCACCCCGTGGCTCCTCATCGCGCCCGGTGGTCTCTGGCTCCTGATTTTCTTCATCGTTCCACTGTTCAGTCTCGGAAGGTTGTCGCTTCAAAGCGGCGGGCTGTCGAATTACTCAACAGTGATTTCCGATAACTCCACGGTGATCATCCGCACATTCATCTACGCAACGATCTCCACCATCGCGGCGATAGTCATCGGCTATCCGCTTGCGTATGTCATTGCCACAAAAGGCGGAAAGTACAAGAACTTCCTTCTTGCGCTTGTCGTCCTTCCATTCTTTGTGACCTACCTCGTACGCACGTTGTCATGGAAGATCTTGTTGTTTGACGGTGGTCCCGTTGTCGGCATTTTGCATTCACTGGGGATTCTCAACGAGAACCAGGGCGTACTCGGATCACCGTTCGCCGTCATCGCCGCTCTTACGTACAACTTCCTGCCGTTCATGGTCCTGCCCATCTATGTGAGTCTCGAAAAATTGGATCGGCGACTTCTTGACGCAGCAGCCGACCTCTATTCCTCGCCGGCTCGAGCTTTCCGCAAGGTCACATTGCCGCTTTCGTTGCCCGGATTATTTGCTGGCACGCTCCTGACCTTCATCCCCGCCGCAGGTGACTTCGTCAATTCCGAACTGCTCGGCTCAGAACGCACCGTCATGATTGGCAACATCATCGAAAAGAACTTCGGTAAGGAATTTTTCCGACCTGAACTTTCCGCTCTTTCGTTCATGCTGATGGCCATCATCCTTATCGGCGTCATCATTTATGCCCGCCTTCTTGGCACTGAAGAAATCGCATGAATACACCGAACTGGCTTCGTGCGATCGGTCGAGTTTCGTTATGGATCTGGGCTGCGCTTGGGCTGCTCTTCCTGTTCACGCCGATCCTGATAACAGTCATCTACTCATTCAACGAGCCGACCGGGAAATACAACTACGTCTGGAACAAGTTCTCGCTCGCTGGTTGGGCCGATCCGTTGAAGTACCCCGAGCTAACAGACGCGCTGATTTTCAGTCTCAAGATCGCCATAGCCGTCACAGTCATCGCGACTCTGCTTGGAACGCTCTTGGCCATGGCCATGGTGAAGTACAAGTTCCGCGCCAAGGGCGTCATCGGCGCGATCCTCATTCTTCCGCTCACGATGCCCGAGGTTGCGCTCGGCTTTTCGCTTCTCACCTTGTTTGTGGCTGTCAACTGGTCACGCGGTTTCGTAACGATCATCATCGCCCAGGTGATGTTCTCGGTGAGTTACGTCGCCACCACCGTGCGCGCACGAATTCGCGGTTTCGACTGGCGCCTTGAAGAAGCATCGCTCGATCTTGGAGCATCGTCACTCCGAACATTCCGGAAAATCACCCTTCCGCTCATCGCCCCGGGCGTCGTCGCTGCAGCGATGCTTACCTTCGCCCTTTCACTCGACGACTTCATCATCACCTATCTGAACTCAGGCCTCGACAACACCTTCCCCATTCAGATTTGGAACATGAAACGCTCGAAGATCCCCGTGCAGATCAATGTCTTCTCGACCGCGTTGCTCATCATCAGCGTGATACTCGCCATTACGGTTGTCGTCGGCGGGAATCGTCGATCACGGAAACTGGCCGGATTGAACGACGTCTCCGGGGCCTCACTCAACTCCTGACCGATTCCTTCTCCCTGTGATTGCCGAAAGGCTGGCACCGGGCAAGAATCACCAGAGCGATCAATGACACGCCCGATACTCGGGCGGTCTCTCTCGGGAGCAACTCATGAGCCGGACCCCTGCGGAACTCCGACAGCTCGCCCAGTCCCATCTCTGGGGACACTTCAGTCGGCTCGACCCCGGTGACGGCGGCGCACCCATCATTGAACGCGGTGACGGCTGCTGGGTGTGGGACGTTGAAGGAAAGCGTTACCTCGACGGACTCGCCGGCTTGTTCACCGTGCAGATCGGTCACGGCCGAAGTGAACTCGGCGAAGCCGCGGCCAAGCAGGCCGCCACGCTTGAGTATTTCCCCATCTGGACCTACGCCCATCCCAACGCGATTGAACTCGCAGCGCGTCTCGCCAGTCTCGCCCCGGGGGATCTCAATCGCGTGTTCTTCACCACCGGCGGCGGCGAAGCAGTCGAGTCAGCATGGAAACTCGCGCGGCAGTACTTCAAACTGCGCGGCGAACCACTCCGCACAAAAGCCATCTCTCGTTACCTCGCCTATCACGGCACGACAATGGGAGCGCTCTCACTCACTGGTGTCCCTGCATTCCGTCAGATGTTTGAACCGCTTGTGCCGGGCGTTGGCCGCGCCGCAAACACGAACCGCTATCGCTGCAACATGTGCGCCGGTGAAAGCGAATGCAACCTCGGATGCGCCGATGACATCGAAACGATGATCCTGCGCGAAGGCCCCGACACCGTGGCGTGTGTATTCGTTGAACCAGTACAGAATGCCGGCGGTTGTTTCACCGCTCCCGACGAGTACTTCACTCGAGTTCGTGAGATTTGTGATCGTTACGGAATTCTCATGGTGAGCGACGAAACCATCTGTGCATGGGGTCGTCTCGGTGCGATGTTCGCCTGTGATCGCCTCGGTTATGTCCCCGACATCATCACTTCAGCAAAGGGACTCACCTCTGGGTATTCACCGCTTGGAACGATGATCGTGAGCGACCGCATTGCCGAACCATTCGCAGAAGAGGGTGTTTCATTCCTCCACGGATTCACGTTCGCCGGTCATCCGGTGAGTTGTGCGGTGGCGATGGCAAATCTTGATGTCATCGAACGAGAAGGCATCATCGATCACGTACTCGCAAACGAAGCTGCGTTCCGAACGACGCTCGAGAAGCTTCTCGACCTTCCGATCGTTGGCGATGTGCGCGGTATGGGGTTCTTCTACGGCATCGAACTGGTGAAGAACGCCAAGACACGAGAAACCTTCAGCGCCGAGGAATCAGAACTTCTCCTTCGCACACATCTTTCGAAACGACTTCTTGAACTCGGTCTCGTGTGTAGGGCTGATGACCGCGGCGAACCCGTCATCCAGGTTTCGCCTCCGCTCATTGCTGGCCAGGCCGAGTTCGACGAGATTGAACGAATCATCCGCATCGCTCTCGTTGAGGCCATCGACATTCTCGCCGCTGCTGGCACGCCAGTCGCCCTGTCGTAGCGGAACCAGCACTCGAGCCCGAATTCGTTCCTGGCACTTCCGAACTCAGGAAAGCGCAGCGATCGATTCGCTCAGAGCAGCAACACACTTGTCGAGCTGCACATCGGTCGTCACGAACGGCGGGCAAAACGCAATCGTTGAAAGCCCAATGGGACGAGCGATCACACCGCGCTTCATCATTTCGTTACGCACCGCAGGCGCAGACAGACCCGGTTGAAGTTCCGCACTCCAAATGCCACCAACACCGCGAGCCTCAACAATTGCTCCCGATGCGCTCAATGCCGTGAGTCCGCCGCCAATTCGTTCCGCAATCGTCGGAATGCGATCGAACAGGTTCTCCTCAAGCAGGATTGCCGTATTCGCTAATGCTGCCGCGCACGCACTGGGGTGCCCGCTGTAGGTGTAGCCGTGACGAAGGATGAAGGTCGGGTCAGCTTCGAGAACCTCGAGCACTGCACCGCCTACGACAACACCGCCAAGCGGCAAGTAACCAGACGTGCAACCTTTTGCGAACGTGATCATGTCCGGAACAACGCCATAGTACGAAGCCGCGAACCACGAGCCCAAGCGACCGAAGCCAGTGATGACTTCGTCGAAAATCAACAGCACGCCATACTCGTCACACAGTTCGCGCAAGCGAGTGAGATATCCCTCAACCGGCGGGTACACACCGCCGGCCCCTTGCACGGGTTCAGTGATAACCGCGGCGATCTTCGAACCGGAACGAGCAAAGAGTTTCTCGATCTCAGCAATGTCATGGGCCGACACCTGATGCACGGTGTCGAGAAGCGGACCAAAGCCCTGTTGATTCAACGGCAACCCCTGCACCGAGACGCCACCGTAGGCAACGCCGTGGTACGAGTTCACTCTTCCGACGAACTCGTTTCGTTCAGGATTGCCCTTCAGCGAATGAGTGAGCCGTGCAAGTTTCAGCGCAGTCTCGACTGCCTCAGAACCCGAAGATGTGAAAAAGATTCTGCTGTCATCCATTGGCGCAGCAGCGGCAACAAACGCCGCAAAGGTTTCAACGGTTTCGTTTGTAAAAATGTCGAACGTGTTGTAATTCTCGAGCACCGCCATTTGCGACGCGACCTGATCGACGATTTCCCAGCGACCGTGTCCAACGTTGCAGTACCAAAGGCTGGCTATTGCGTCGATGTACTCGTTGTCTTGGTTGTCCCACACCAGCGCGCCATCGCCACGAGTGATGGTGATGAATTCTTCGGCGGCAGCACCGGGGCGAGCGAACGGATGAAGAAATGGGCTTCTCGACACGACGACCTCAACAGACGAAAGGTGAGCTCCCAGTCTCCCACGATCGCTAGCCTCATTCTGTGGGTACTGAGCAAGCATCGATTCGCCGTGCGGTCTATCCCGGTTCTTTTGATCCACCCACGATCGCTCACGTGCACTTGGCCCAAACCGCTATCAGCCAACTTGGCCTCGACCGCGTTGATTTCGCTATTTCGTCGACAACGCTCGGCAAAGACGATTCCCACCTCACGCCGATCGACGACCGCGTCGATGAACTTTGGGCCATTGCCGAAGGCGACGATCGCCTCGGCGTCGTCATCACCGCTCATAGTCTTCTCGCCGACATTGCCGAGGGCTATGACGTCATCATCCTCGGCGCCGACAAATGGCAGCAGGTGCTCGATCCGGTTTGGTACGGCGACTTCGACGCACGAACACAAGCGCTGTTGCGACTTCCGCTTGTTGCAATCGCTCCCCGACCACCATGGCCGATGCCCGCCGACGATCCTTCCGCCGAACCACCTGCAGGCGTCGCTGTCGTGATCCTCGACACCGACCCGGCCCATCATCCCGTTTCGGCCACCGAGGTTCGAGCTGGTCGTGAAGAGTGGCGCGCAACACGAGGCCAGACCGACAAGTGAGCGATACGGTCAGACCATGAAGGTTGCGGCCGTTCAACTGAAATGTTCGCCCGAACAGGCCGACAACTTTTCGCGTGCAGCCTCACTTGTCGGCTCTGCATCACAACAGGGCGCCGAATTGGTGGTGCTTCCCGAACTTTTTGCATCGCTTGGCCGAACCTCGCATATGCGAGAGGCTGCCGAGCCGCTCGATGGCCCGACGCTGGCGTGGGCGCAATCAACTGCGCAAACAAACAAGTGCGCACTCATTGCCGGTTCATTTATCGAACGAGATGGCGATGCGCTGTTCAACACTTCAATCGCGGTTGGCGGCGATGGATCACTGCTCGGCAGTTATCGCAAAATCCATTTGTTCGATGTCGATGTCGAAGGCGCTCGATCCAAAGAATCCGACACGTTCTCGAGCGGTACCGAACCTGTTGTTGTCGACATCAACGGACTGCGCGTCGGGCTTACGATTTGTTACGACCTTCGCTTTCCCGAACTCTTTCGGGCCGAAGCCGACCAGGGCGCCGACATCATTGTTGTTCCTGCAGCATTCACAGAAGCAACAGGCCGTGACCATTGGGAGCTGTTGCTGCGGGCAAGGGCGGTTGAGAACCAAACGATGATCATCGCGGCAGCGCAATGGGGAACGAGCCCCGACGGCACCGGACGCCATGGCCACGCACTGATCATTGATGCATGGGGTCGAGTGCTGGCTGATTCAGGGCCCCAAGGCGACACCATCGCCGAGGCCGAGTTCGATGCAACCGCTCAATCAGAGATGCGTAAGCGACTTCCGGCGCTTACGCATCGGCGACTCAACCGCTGAACATCGCCAGCCACTGTTCCGGCGTCTTGGGCCGGAACACGAAATTTGCATGGCGAGTTTCACCCATCGATGCGCATGGCGCAGCGGAATAGAGATGGCCCGGAAACAGAATTGAATCGTCGGGAACCTTCGACAATTTCTGCGTGAGGCTTTCGTACAACGCCAACGGATCGCCACCAGGAAGATCAGTGCGGCCGCATCCTTCAAGAAACAGCGTGTCGCCCGAGACCAATGCGCCGTCGAGCATGAAGCATTGGCTGCCCGGAGTATGACCGGGAGTGTGAATGAGTTCGATCGGAATATCGCCAACCATCACGACATCGCCGCTGCTGTGAGTCACCAGATCGGCCGCAGTGAGGTTCGTGACTTTGCTCACGTATTCGGCTTCTTCGGTTTGCACATGAATCGGAACCGACACGATGTCGAGCAGTTCATGCACACCTTCGATGGAATACCCCATCATTTCCCCGCCAACATGATCGGGGTGATAGTGGGTTGCCAGCACACCTGTAAGTCGCATGTCATCAGCGGCGAGCACATCGACAATGCCTTGTACGTCGTAGGCCGGATCGATGGCAACCGCTTCACCGGTCTCGCGATCGCCAATCAGGTAAACAAAGTTCACCATTTGGCGGGCCAACGGATCGTTCGTAGCGATGTCACGGCCAGCGAGCAGTTGGCGAAAATAGAGACGATCAGTTACGGCGGCATCAGTCATGTCGACATTCTTGCGGAAGGCAGGCGCAACGGCCACACTCCCTCAATCACCTTTGAGGGAGTCGCAATGACCGATACCGACAACGGCAAAGTCCACGAGCCACTGACAGACCTGTTCATGGGCTTCACGCTCGATACCGATGACCCATTCCCCATCTACGCCCAGTTGCGCGAGCAGAACCCCGTTGCTTGGAATGCGACTCAGGGTTTCTGGGTTGCGAGTCGTCACGCCGATTGCATGGCGGTGTCCACCTCTCCCGACACGTTCTGTTCGGCAAAGGGAATCCTCACGTTCGAGATCGGTGCCGACTACGCCACTCCCCCGACGATGATGCACACCGATCCGCCCGATCACACTCGCTATCGCAACCTGGTGCAGCCAGCGTTTGGCCGCAAGGTTGTTCGCACGCTTGAAGACTCAGTACACGCTGCCGCGAAAGCACTTGTCGATGCATTGCCGCTCAACGAGCAGATTGAAATCGTTGCGCCCCTTGCCGTTCCGCTTCCCGTTCAGGTGATCGCACAACTTCTTGGGCTCCCGGAAAGCGAATGGGACAAGGTCTGGGACTGGTCCGAAGCGTCCATCCCGGGCACTGAGATCTTCAACAACGAAGAGCTCAAGAACCGCCTGAGCGGCGAAATGATGGCCGAGCTCATGAGACTTGTCTCCACGTCACGCACCGAACCTCGTGAAGACGTCATCTCAATGTTGTCGAGTGTTGAGATCGATGGCGATCGTCTCACCGACGACGAAATCGCCATGTTCCTCAATCAGATTCTTGTTGCGGGAAATGAAACGACACGCAACACCATTAGCGGTGGTTTGGTCGCACTGGCCGAGAATCCTGATCAGTGGGCTCGTCTCGTCGCCGATCGTTCGCTCGTTGCCAGCGCGGTTGAGGAAATTCTTCGTTGGACAACTGCGGTTATTTATTTCATGCGCACCGCCGCAGTCGACACCGTTCTCGGTGGACAGCCGATCAGCGCCGGTGACCCAGTTGTCATGGTCTACGCATCAGCCAATCGCGACGAGGCTGAATTCGGACCGACCGCTGATCAGTTCGATGTTGGTCGATCACCAAACCACCAGATTGCGTTTGGGTTCGGTGCGCACTTCTGTCTTGGTGCTGCGCTCGCTCGCCTCGAAGTCGCTGCAGTGCTCGAGCACTTGCTCGATCGTGGCGTCACGCGCCTCGAACTACTTTCACCAGCGGGCATGTCAGCCAGCAATGTGATCGCCGGCGTCAACCGCGCCGAAGTAATCCTTCACACGAATTAGCGGCGCAAGAGCGGCCCACTAAGCCGCCATCGGAAACGTCGTGTTTCAATCTTTTTCCTCTGGCTTACGTCTCTTTCGTTTCACAAGACGAGAAACATCAGCTCGATTAGCGAGAATTTCAGCAACCAATTCCTTGTTCTGTAGGAACCGGGTTTCCAATGAATCGACCATTTGCCAATAATACCAATCGAACCCGCCGAGAAACGGGTCAGATTGTTTCATTGATGAGCGTCGCGCCAGGCCTGTTCGGCTCGGCGGGTGACCTCTCGTAGCGGCAAGCCCAACGCCCGTGCGGCCTGGGCGGCGTCGTCGTGTTCGGCCTTCACTCGGCCGGCGGTGACTTTCACCTTCACCGATTGACCATCGACCTCGACCGTGTCGAACGCGCGCGATTGCGGCCAACGTTCGAGCTGTGTTCCGCGCACACCCATCGTTCCGGTTTCGCGCACGAGCACACCGCGCACCGCCGCAGCCTGTGCCGGATCAACCAATGCGCTCACGGTGTGAGCGGGCCGGCCCTTCTTCATGATGATCGGCGTAAGCCATGCATCGTGCGCTCCGGCTTCGAGCAACGCGTCAATGGCATAGGCCAGCGTTTCGCCCGTGACATCGTCAACATTCGCTTCAAGCAGCACCACGGGCTGACCTTCAACCGAGGGCGAATCAGAACGCGTGCCAATTACGACGCGTGTGAGATTTGGACGATCGCCAAGGTCGGCGGTGCCCGCTCCGAAACCGGCGGAACGAATGATCATGGCCGGCATCGGGCCCCACTGCACAACATTCGCGGCCAACAACGCCGCGCCGGTTGGTGTGGTGAGTTCACGAGGAATGTCGAGGCCGTAGGTCGGCGCGTCGGCCAACAATGACACCACTGCGGGAACCGGAACCGGCAACACACCGTGTGCAGCGCGCACGGTTCCTAAACCATCGGCCACTGGTGAGGACGCAACTTCATCGACACCGAGCAACTCAAGCGCAATACAGGTGCCGACAACATCGATGATGGCGTCGAGCGCGCCGACCTCGTGGAAGTGCACTGATTCAGGAGGCTGACGATGAAGGCGGCCTTCAGCCTCGGCCAATGCGCGAAATGTTGCCAGCGCGCGCCGATGCACACGGTCGGGCAACTTGGCGTCGGCGACGATCTGCGCAACAACTGCCGCCGAACGCGCCGGCGGGGTTACTTCGGTATGCACATGAACTTTCGTGCCGGCGATTCCTGAACGAAGAACGGTTTCCGTTTCTAGCGACCACCCAGACACCGGCAGTTGCTGCAACATTGAGCGAATCTCGTCGATATCGGCACCGGCATCGATCAATGCACCCAATGCCATATCGCCAGCAATGCCGGAAAAGCAGTGGAACCAGGCAACTGTGCTGTTGGAACTCGGAGCGGCCGGAACCGTGATGCCTTCCCACGCAACTGTTCCTTCGAACACCGCGTCGTCATGGGCGTGGGTGTGGTCGTGCGTATGCCCGTCTTCATGCGAATGATCATGGGTATGACCGTCGTCGTGTGAATGATCGTGCGAATGCTCAGACATCGCTGCGCTCCGACACGCGTGCGTTCATCATTCGAATAATGGCAATCGCTGCGCCGAAACCGTTATCGATTCCGACAACGGTCAAACCCGACGCGCAAGAGGCCAACATTCCCAACAACGCGGTGATGCCATCGAGCGAAGATCCGTAGCCAACCGATGTCGGAACAGCCACCACCGGGGCAGCAGTTAACCCGCCGACAACGCTGGCCAACGCGCCTTCCATGCCGGCGACGACAACAATTGCGTCGACCGCAGCCAATTCTTCGGCCGCATCGAGAATGCGGTGCAGTCCGGCCACACCCACATCGGTGATTCGGATTGGGCGCAGGCCGTGAGCAGCAAGCGTGGCGGCACATTCATCGGCCACCGGAAGGTCTGCGGTTCCAGCAGTCACAACCGCAACGCGTTCACGTCGTTCGGCCGCCGATCGCCACACCACCGTGTGCAGGCGAGCGTTCGACGAATCGCCGCCGCCGGCTTCGATCACATGGCCGTCGTCTGAACCAGCCAACGCGGCAGCAACCTGATCGGCCGAGGCCCGAGACAACAACACCGGCGATGAACCGGGCTGGGACAACAACTCGGCCACGATGGCAGCGCATTGTTCGGGCGACTTGCCGGGAGCGAACACGGTTTCGGCCAAGCCCTGGCGCAGCATTCGATGGTGGTCGACCTTGGCGAAACCCAAATCAGCAAAGGGCAATCGCCGCAGCGCAGCAATGGCATCGTCGGGGCTGATCTCGCCCTGACGAACCCCTTCTAACAACTCACTCAGGGCTTCGGCGTCCATTCCCCTATCCTCGCCCATTGTGACTTCATCCGCAGCACCAGCATCCGGCACCGACTGGACCCGCCGCACGATCGCCTTCCTCGGCCCCATCGGGACCTTCTCCGAGCAGGCGTTGCTGAGCCAGGCCGACCTCGCCACCGCCAACCTGCGTCCGCTCGACACCTTTGCCAATGTGCTGAGCGCCGCCGAAGACGGCAATGTCGATTACGCCTTCCTTGCGCTTGAAAACGCCATCGAGGGAACGGTCAACATCACCCAAGACGCTCTCGCGTTCGATTCCGATCTGCTGATTCAGCGCGAAATCGTGCTGCCTATTCATCTTGAGCTCATGGCCCGACCGGGTGTGAAGCTCGAAGACATCACGCAGGTGTGGTCCTACCCGCACGCGCTCGCGCAATGTCGCAAGTACATGAACGCCAATCTTCCGAACGCGATTGCCGAAGCATCAAACTCCACTGCCGATGCCGCGCGCATGTTGGCCGAGGCCACCGACGCACTCGCCACAAACGGCGCCGCGATCGCTCCAGCTCGAGCTGCCGAGGTGTACGGACTCAACGTTCTGGCCCACGAAATCGAAGATCATGAAGACAACGCAACTCGCTTCGTTCTCGTTGCCCCCAAAACCATTCCTGCGCCAACTGGGCATGACAAAACGTCAATCGTTGTCTTCCAGCAAGCCGACGAACCCGGATCGTTGTTGTCGGTCCTCCAAGAGTTCGCTGCACGTGGCATCAACCTCACCAAGCTCGAATCGCGCCCCACGCGCCGTGGCCTGGGCGACTACTGCTTCCTCATCGACCTTGAAGGACATATTTCCGACGAGGTCGTGGCCGACGCACTGCGTTCGCTCAAGTCCAAGCACGCCGAAGTGAAATTCATGGGTTCCTACCCCGCCGCCGGCGAACATGGACACGCCGTTCGCCAAGAGGTTGCCGAGGCACAGGACAAAGCCACCGACTGGATCACCGAACTACGCAATCGCGTCAACTAAGCCACCACCCCGGCCCATTGGGCCTGCCGCAGGCGAGTCGCTAATGTCTCGGGCGGAAGGGTGGCAGAGCGGACGAATGCAACGGTCTTGAAAACCGTCGAGGTGAAAGCCTCCGGGGGTTCGAATCCCCCTCCTTCCGCCATTCGAAATCGCAGGGGTTTGCCCTGTATGTTGCACTCCTGCATATGGAGAGGTGCCAGAGTCCGGCCGATCGGGCCTCCCTGCTAAGGAGGTGGCGGGTAACACCGCCCGTGGGTTCGAATCCCAC
>CAEZTY010000030.1_pt1 | contig 19818 bp, 23 predicted proteins | sample 7264341 | NCBI WGS metagenome assembly CAEZTY01 (sample SAMEA6813815, study PRJEB35770) | uncultured Microthrixaceae bacterium | biome: Freshwater; feature: Freshwater reservoir; material: water | place: Czech Republic | collected 2016-04-20 | depth 0.5m m | reverse complement strand
TGAACTCTTTGTGCGAGCGTCGACATGGCACAACCTTCCGTCAGGAGACGGAACGAAGGGTACCTGTCAGTTGATGTTCACCGGCGACGGTGAAAACGCTCAGGTGGTTGCAGGACCCGAAGCAGCCATTCCAGGCATGTCCTTCATGTAGGACTTCTCTTCGACGCGCTTGGCAATACGCCAGCCGTCGGCGGTGCGAACCATGTCGTCGATATACCAAAGACCGCACGTGAACACGACAACCTCGTCACCCATTGGCATCACCATCGGGTTATGACAAATGGTCTTTACCTTGGCGGTGTCACCGTTGAGTTCGATGCGACTGGTCGAGATCATGTGCTGGAACGAGGCAAACATCGGCATCGCCTCTTTGAGGTACGCGATGGTGTCTTCGAGGCCACCGACAGATCCCCCGAATACCGAATAGTCAATGACCGAATCAGCGGTGAAGACGTTTCGGAAATCTTCAAAATCACGATGATCGACGGCGTAGCAATAGCGGACGAGCAGGTCCTGAATTTCCATGCGGTCGGAAATCTCTTCAATGCTCATAGTCATAGTGGGGCCCCCTTGATGAACGTGGTTGGAACTTTAGGACGTTTCTTCCGGCACCCACACAAATTGCGGTGCTCTGCGTTCGGTGAAGGCGGCGACGCCCTCGGGCATGTCGGGATTGTTGGCCAGAATCGGCGCCCAGCGCTCGATCATTGCTGCCGATACCGCTCCATGCGCAGCGACCTCATTGACCATTTCCTTCGAGATCATTTGCGTGAGCAGTGAACGCTCATTGGCTAGCAGTGAAGTAAACGCTTCAAGGCGTTCAATCGCAGCGTCTGGTTCGGCGACTTCATCAACGAGTCCGATACGCAGCGCGCGTTCTGCATCGATCAATTCCGCGGAGAACAACAAATGCTTTGCTGCCGATGGACCAACCAACCGAACGGCGCGTTCCAAGGCATAGGTCGGATACGCGATGCCGAGGCGAGCCGGCGTAATCCCAAATTTCGCAGAAGTGTCGGCAAAGCGAAGATCGCAAGCACCCGCAATCTGCACGCCGCCGCCTACGCACGAACCAGTAATGAACGCGATGGTTGGTCGCGGAAATGCTGCGAGTGATTCTTCAGCCTCACGGTTTTGTGATTGGTAGTCCGAACTCATTCCACCGCTGAATCCGCCGATGTCGGCACCAGCGCAGAAATGTCCGCCGACTCCGCGCACTACCAACACTCGAACCGAATGATCATGAGCAAGTTCATGGCAGGACTCAGCCAACGCTGTCCACATTTCGTGTGACATCGCATTGCGCTTCTCGGCACGGTTCAGCCAGATCGTGGCAACCGATTCGGCCTTCGTCACAACAATCGGGTCTGTTCCTAATGAGTCAGTCATTGAAGTCCTGCTTCTTTGAGAATTTGATCGCGGTGTTCGTCGAGTCGCGGTGGGCGAGATCGGACACCAGTGTGGTCGCGACTCATCTTGATCGGTTGGCCGGCGAGGTGCACTGGTCTGGAGCCATCGGGTTGTTCGACTTCCACGACCATTTCGCGACCGGCAAAATGAGGATCGGCGAAAACGTCAGCCATCGTGTTCACCGGACCAACGGGAACGTCGCCTCCAAGCAATGCAACGATTTCTGCTGTGGTCTTGGTGCGCGACCACGCAGTGACTTCATCGTTGAGCACAACACGATTCGCAACTCGCGTATGAAACTCAGCGAAGCGTTCATCAGTTGCGAGATCGGGTCGACCCATGCGATCGCACAGTGTGCGAAAGAGCACTTCTTGGCCGGCGGCAATTCCACAGTGACCATCGAGCGTTGGGTACACATCAAAAGGCGCAATGATCGGATGACCGTTTCCCGACGGCCGGGGAACCTCGCCGGTGTAGTCGTACTGATACACCGCGCCTTCGCAAAGGCTGAGCACCGCATCGACCATTGCGACATCAACGAACTGCCCTTTGCCGGAACGAAGCGCGGACACGAGCGCAGCGAGCACCCCCACCGTGGCCAACGCGCCGGAATAAATATCTCCGATACTCGGACCAGCCTTCATGACGGTTCCGTCAGCCGCTCCTGTCACCGAAATCAGCCCGCCCATTGCCTGGGCAACGATGTCGAAGGCGGGCCAGTCGACATACGGGCTCTTTCCGGTTCGGGGATCACCGAAGCCTCGAATGGCGGTGTACACAAGTCGATCGTTCACCGCCGCCAACGTCTCGTACCCGAGACCGAGACGATCCATGACTCCCGCGCGCGAGTTCTCAACCAGCGCATCGGCCGTGCGCACTAACGCGAGGAAGATCTCGCAGTCGTCAGGATCTTTGAGATCAAGGGCAATCGATCGCTTCCCACGATTGATTGATGCGAAATAACCGCCGTAGGCGCGCTCGGTATCTTCCGCGGTGAAGGGACCGGCGTTTCTTGTCATGTCCCCGGTCGGCGGTTCGATCTTGATGACGTCAGCGCCAAGATCGGCCAGCATCATCGTGCAATAGGGGCCCGAAAGAGCCTGGGTGACATCAAGAATGCGAAGACCGGCGAGGGGGCCTCGGTGATTTCGTTGGTTTATTTCCACATTGTGCCCCCTGCAATGGGATGAATCTAGGACACAAACAAGAGTTTCAACTGCGGTCAGCAATCAATCAGTGCTGAGCTTCTTCTGCAATGCGAGTAGAAAGGCGACGACCCCGAGTAGCCCGGCGATCCCGATGCAAACGTGCCAGAACGTGACATGTGAGGCGGCGTTTTCCGGATCAATCGCATCGGGAAACGTGTTCGCAGCGAAGAGCAGCAGCGCGGCGATCGTCACGACCACGGCCACTCGACCAATCCGGGGGGCAAGGTGTCCGAAGTGACGGATCATTCCGATGACAACCAGCACGCCACCTGCAATTTGGAGAACGTAGGGCGTTCGACTGCTCGTGGCGTCTTGCCCCACAAGGCCGACTCCGAGAAGGACGAGTCCGATCGCGCCGGTGATCAAAGAAAGAAAGGAGGCGTGCACCGTGACCCGAGTGGTCCATGGTTTTCCAGATGCGTAATCAGCCAGGGCGGCCTTCATCTGGCCTTCCTTGTGAACTGCAACCATTGCCACGCCCGCACCCGCAGTGACCCACCCAAACCCTTTCACGATCCAAGTAACGCTGCCGCTCACATCCAGAGCTGCCAGCAGATTTCCGACGGCGATCCCACAAACACCGAGGATCAGAAGAACAACAGCACTGCGTCCGATCCGGAAACTGAGGTGCTCAATGTGCAACACGATGGCGATCGCCATCACAAAAAGACCCACGCAGGCCACCAAACTGCCGCTCTGGCCGTAGTTCACGAGACGCCCGATAGACCAAATGGCCAGCCCGATGGCGGCGAGAAGAAGCACCAATGCAGAAGCATGAATGTGCTCGGACTCGAACCGTTGTTCCTGAGGGGTCAGCCCCGTTGTCGAATCCGCCATGGCCAATCTCCCTCACCGCTGCTGTCAATCGATCAAGTGATCGCAGGCGAAAGTTAGTTCACTGTCGCACGCGGCATTCGGACCCGAGTGTGGCCGTGGCCATGCGGGCTCGCTACTGTCTGCCCGTTGCCAGCAAGGACACGCGGGTGTAGTTCAGAGGCAGAACATCAGCTTCCCAAGCTGAGAACGCGGGTTCGATTCCCGTCACCCGCTCTCACGAAATCATTCAGAGTGCCTTGAGTACTGCCTTGTCGCCATTCGATACCGATGAAATCGGCGAGACATTTCCTTGAAGAGCGAGCGTTTCTCCACTCGTGATGTTCTTCAGATAAACGTGACGGCTGACTCCGAACTTCTTAATGGAGACCTCGACTGACGCGCGCTCAATTGAGTAGTAGAGCTTCGTCGCTCCGGTCGTCGTCACCCAATCAAAAAGATGAATTTGGGTAGCTCCAACAGCGACGAGCACTCGATAGCCATCGAATCCTTTTTCCTGCGCCGCCTCGTTCCGCTGAAGATGCATCGCTGCTGCAGAGCCCACAGCATCGCCGAACGTTCCGGCCACGGCATTGCCGACAATTCCACCACCCATGCCCCAACCCGCAAGTTTCAGATAGTCATCTTTCAACGCAAAAATTCCCGCCGCAGTAACAGTTGCGTCACCACTTAGTGCGGTTGCTTTAGCAATCAGTTCGTTGATGTTGCTCATGGGCGTTGATGTTGCTCATGGGCGTTCCGATCTTGGTCAACGACGCTGTGTTCAACAGACAGATCGTAGTGACCTTCGCAAATGACGTAGGTAGTTATCCGCCGGGAAGTAGCGTTGTTTCCGGACAACATCGTCCTCCTCAACAGGAGAAGGTTATGAAGAATCGTTTTGTCATTGCATCGATCGCCGCACTCTGCGTCGGCGGCCTTGCAGTTGCGGGATGCAGCTCATCCAAGAAGGAGTCATCCTCGACAACAACTGCCGCGCCAACCACCACCGCCGCAAAAGCCACGTCGTCGACTGTCGGAAACGTGCTTCCTCCAATCATCATCACGCCACAAATGGCCGATGCAAATACCGGCGGTACCGTCAAGGTTCCTCCGATCAAGGTCGGCGACACGGTCGTGTTCAACATGGGGACTATCCAAAAAGGCGTCACTATCTCAATCGCTCCGAATACCAACCCGTCGGTCTTCGAAGTGACATCCAAGGGATCGAATGACGGCACGGTGTCAATGAACGCGGGCGGCAAAGCAATCGCCGCCGGTACGACTCAAGTGAGTCTCGGTGCAGGCGGCGCCGGCGTCGAGAACTTCCTTGGTACCTACACCCTTGTCATCACCAAGTAATCAACACCACTCTCGCTGAAATGGTGCCGTCCTTCGGGGCGGCACCATTCGTTTTTGTGACGTCGCTACCCCTTTCCGTGCTACAAAACACCGACTATCACAAGGGGAGAATCCAATGATCCGTCTGAGCGTGCTGTACCCGAAGACCGAGGGTGCAACCTTCGATCACGACTACTACCGCGACAGCCATGTACCGCTCGCACTCAAGACCTGGGGGCTCGACTCAGCGGAAATCGACAAGGGCATTGATGGTCCGTACGAGGCTGCAGTCCATTTCACCTTTGATTCGATGGATGCCTTCGGTGCTGCCCTTGGCGCGCCGGGCACCGCCGATGTTCAGGCCGATGTTGTGAACTACACAACCATCGTGCCGGCGATGCAGATCAGCGAAATCGTCTGACCTTCGGGGTCATCTTCTAAACCAGCAATCTGTTGTTCATGTCACCGCCTGCAACACTGGCGGTGACATGAACGCTTTCCTTCTCAGTTTCGGCGTCATCTTTCTCGCCGAAATGGGCGACAAAAGCCAGTTGATGGCGATGACGTTCGCCGCTCGTTACCGCGCCATTACGGTCCTTATCGCCATTGCGCTCGCCACTGCGGTTGTGCATCTCGCGAGCGTCGTGTTGGGTGCAGTCGTTGGTGTCGCTCTTCCAACACATGTCATCAACATCGTGGCGGGAATCGCGTTTCTTGGTTTTGCGGCGTGGACATTACGTGGCGATGAACTCACCGAACAGGAAGCGGCCAAAGCTCAGAGCGAGAGTTCGCGTTCGGTCCTGCTCACCGTCGGTGTTGCGTTCTTTCTTGCCGAACTCGGCGACAAGACCATGCTCGCCACCATCACCCTCGCCACCGATCATGGCCTGTTCGGAACCTGGCTTGGCTCGACACTCGGCATGGTCGCCGCCGATGCCCTAGCGATTGGCGTTGGTCACGTTCTCGGTGCGCGACTTCCCGCGCGAGTCATCCGCGTTGGCGCGGCGATCACGTTCCTTGTCTTTGGCATTCTCTTGATCGTCGAAGGCATTCGCAATTAACGCTGTCGAAGAATGACTTAGAGGTTCGGAATGACCTCGGTCTCGATGAGCTTGAGGCTCTTCCACGACAACTCCGGCGGAAGTCCGCCAACCAGCGGATGCAGCATGCAGAACGCGAACGGCCCTTTGGCGGTGAGTTCGGCAACAAGTTCGCCAGGTGTCACCACTCGGTACTGACCAGTTGCCCGCAACGCGTCGGAATCCTCGGCACGCGTAAACCCGGTTGCGCCTTCGATACCCGCTCCTGCAGCCCATTCGCCGTAGGCATTGACCTCATGCATCGCATAGGGAGCAAGTTCTGCCCAACCTTGATCGACATCGTTCGCAACATGAATGACAGACGTATCGCCACCCATGTATGGACCGGGATCAGGTTTGCCCAACTTGGCGCATTCGTCCGCGTAGAACTCCCACAGTTCAGGAATTGAGGGCATGAAACCGTCGCCAATACGCGCTGCGCGCCGCGCTGCAGCTTCGACAGAGCCACCGAGAGAAATCGGAGGACCACCCGGCTGTGCTGGTGTGGGCGAAACCTTGACGGTGCGCCCGTGGAATTCGAACGGTTCACCAGTCCACGCTTGCTTCAACGTCGATACCGCTTCGGTCGTTCGCGCTGCCCGACGTGAAAGTGGTACATCGAACATTTCAAATTCCGATGCGACGTAACCATTCGTAAGCGTGAGATCGATCCGACCCCCGCTAATGAGATCAACAACAGCGACGTCTTCGGCCAACCGCAATGGATCATGAAATGAACTCACCATGGCAGCGATACCAATTCGGGTATTCACCGTTCGAGCGGCAATCGCTGCCGCCAAAGGGAGCGGCGACGGCAAGTAGCCATCGGCTGCCCCGTGATGTTCTGACAACACAATGGTGACGAATCCAAGCGAATCAGCCCATTCGGCCATATCGACCGCAGCCTGATAGCGGTCAGTGCGCGTGCCCGGAGCCGTTGAAGGCATCCGCATATCGAACCGCATTCCGAAAAGCGCCATTGTTCCCCCAAGAGCTTGCTGAAGCAATGAGCGTAGAGCGTTACTGAGAACGATGACGTCGGTTCTGCTTCCCACACAGTGACAAAGAAACTGCAAACTTCTGCCGTAATCTCATCTCTCACCCCAGCGCTCTTCACGCGGGTGAGCAGAACCCATGACAGACCGCATTCCACCACCCCGTCCGAACCCCACACCTAAGGCCGAACAGCCTCGATCGACCTGGAAAATCATCACGGTCGTCGTACTCGTCGCGCTCCTTTCTATTCCCGTGCTCTCGCTTGGCAAGGCTGTCCTAAAGCCAAACAGCCTCTCGATGACCGAGCGCGCCGCCGAATGGATGCGCGACAACAACATGGGTTTCATCCTCAACAACATCGAGTCGTGGTGGTTCTCGAAGAACGGGCCCAAGTCTGGAGGTGAACCTGATCGCACCATCGATGTCGCAACAACCGCTGCACCCACCGGACCGACGACACCAGTTGGCACCGCCCATCTCGCAAAACCCGCAAACGTGAAGGTTCCCGAAGACGTCACCGCTGTCGCCAACGAAGGAGTCTGGTCACCAGTCGGACCTCAGGTTGGCGGCGCCCAAACGATGTACACCACTCAGGTTCGCCCCGACTCTGTTCACACATCGATCCTTGATGGACTCGTCTGGATGGATCCGAAACTTGTGAAGTTCGAAGTGCACCCCGGAACCGAAGAGCCCGGCGGGAAACAAACAGAGCCGGCGCAGGTGCCACTCGACAAACGACTTGATCTGATTGCTGCATTCAACGGTGGCTTTCGAATGCAAGATGCACTGGGTGGCTTTTACCTCGCCGGCGTTACCCACAAACCACTTCGTGATGGCGCAGCATCGCTCGTTGTCTATAAAGACGGTGTTGCGAGCGTCGGTGTTTGGGGTCGAGATTTCGAAATGAGCCCAAACGTCGTAGCCGTCCGCCAAAACCTCGACCTCATTATTGATAACGGGGGCGGCTTTCCCTTTCCAGGGGGCAACCCTTCACCGAAAGATAAGGCTGCTCCCGGTCAACCAGCGGACGGACTCGATAACAATCAAAACGGCGCGTGGGGCGACACGCTTGGAAACAAAGTTCTCGTGTGGCGTTCTGCCGTCGGCGTAACCGCCGACGGGGCCCTGGTCTACGGCTACGGCGGTGGGCTTGGGGCCCGGTCACTGGCCGACCTCATGGCTCGGGCCGGCTGCGTGCGTGCCATGGAACTCGACATCAATCCCGCGTGGACGACATTCAACTTCTATAAGGCAGCCACGCCCGGGAACCCCTCCTCGGTCAAGGGAACCAAACTGCTGCCCGATAGCGAAAAAAGCGGGAATCGCTATCTCAGCAACGACGCTCGCGACTTCGTCGCCGTCTTTGCCCGCAAAATCTGAACGCGCCAACCTTTCGGTGTCCTGACATGAGCAAAGTGCTGCCGTAGGCTCTCGGCTCGTCCTGCCCTTCAAACTTCCCTTCCGGCGGTAGTCATGACTTCCACAACTCCTCCTGGGTCCAACCCCGAAGGCAGCGATACATCCGCGAGTACGGCGCCGCTTGATCCTCTCACTGCGCTCTTGCGCGAAGTCGAGGGTGCCCCCGATCCGCTCACCGGAAACACGAGCAACACGAACTCCCAACTTCCTCCTCCACCAGGAAGCCCGCAGGACAAACCAAGCAAGAAAATTCGAACACCGAAACCGCGTTGGTTGAAGATCACCGGCATTGTGGTCCTCGTTGTTCTTTTGGTTCCGCTTGTCTCGTTAACCCGTGCGGTCGCAAGCCCGAACAATCTTTCAGTCACCGAACGCGCTGCCGAATGGATGCGGGACAACAACCTGGGTTTTGTTCTCAACACCTTTGAAAACTGGTGGCTTAGTAATCACCAGCCCAAAACTGGAGGCGAACCTGACCGTGACATCAATGCAATTGATGTCGAGCAGGCAGGACCGACCACCACCGTCAAATCAATCGCACCCCATCTTCCTAAACCCGCGAACGTCGAGGTTCCCTACGGCGTCACTCCGGTAGCCAATGAAGGCGTATGGCTTCCTGTCGGTCCGACGGTCGGAGGCGCGCAACCCATGTACACAACACAGGTTCGCCCCGATTCCGTGCACACATCAATCCTTGACGGTCTCACCTGGATGGACCCGAAACTTCTGAAGTTCGAATTGTTCCCCGGTACCGAAGAGCCCGGCGGAAAATGGGCCAAACCTTCACAGGTTCCAATGGATCAACGCTTAGCGCTTGCTGCCGCGTTCAATGCCGGATTCCGAATGCAAGATGCTCGTGGTGGTTTTTATCTCGACGGACAAACCAGAGGGACATTGCGTGATGGCGCAGCCTCATTGGTGTTGTACGCCGACGGCCGAGCAACTGTTGGTGTCTGGGGTCGAGATATGACCCTCACTCCGGATGTTGTTGGCGTGCGACAGAACCTTGACCTCATCATTGATAACGGTGGTGGCCCACCGAACCCAGGCGGTGTTCCCGCATCCACCGCTAAACCCGGTGTCCCCGCGCCAGGACTAAGTGATAACGCTGATGGTGCGTGGGGCGCCACGTTTGGCAACAAAATTTTGGCTTGGAGGTCGGCCGTTGGCGTCACCGGAGACGGTGCACTGGTCTACGGCTACGGCGATGGGCTGGGAGCACTCTCGCTTGCCCAACTCATGTTGCGGGGCGGTTGCGTGCGCGCCATGGAACTTGACATCAATACCGTTTGGACGACGTTCAACTTCTATGCGGCCACTCGAGCCCTCGACCCGACATCGGTCGAGGGAACAAAACTGCTTCCCGATTCATTCAAGGGCGCGAATCGCTACCTTTCACCTGACGCTCGAGATTTCGTCGGTGTGTTCACTCGTACGCTCTGATTGAAACGATCGCAACCACTAATGACTCCTGACATCACATTAGTGATGATCGTTCGAAACGAATCGGAGATCATAGAACGGTGTCTCGAATCAGTCAGGCCACTTCTGTCGAGATGGTCGATTGTCGACACCGGTTCCACCGACGACACCATTGAAAAAATTACGCGTTCACTATCTGGTCTTCCCGGCAAGGTCCACCAACGGGAATGGGTGAACTTCGGCCACAACCGAACAGAGGCACTAGCGCTCGCACGTGGAGTCGGATCACATCTCCTTCTCATTGACGCTGACATGACACTCCGCATCGAAGGTGAGCTTCCGGCCCTCTCTGCCGATGCTTATGAACTCCGTCACGACGCCGATCCTGCGTACTGGAATCCTCGACTCATCCGATCTGATCGAGAATGGTCATTCGTCGGCCGGACTCATGAGTATCTCAATTGCGCGACTCCATTTTCCAGCGATCGTCTTCCGCAACTCATCATTGATGACCATGCCGATGGCGGCTCGCGCTCGAACAAGTTTGAACGCGATCGAGTCTTCTTGGAACAAACAATCGCCGAGAATCCCGAAGACCTACGCGCGTTGTTCTATCTCGCTCTCACCCTTCGCGACCTGGGTGAGAGCGACGCTGCCATCAACATGTTTCGTCACCGTGCTGCGCTCGGGGGCTGGGATCAAGAGGTTTTCTATTGCCTTCATCAAATTGGTGTTCTCCAGATCGCGAGCGATCCAAACTCTGCGATTCTGCAACTACTAGCAGCATGGAATTACCGTCCTTCACGCGCTGAACCGCTTCTCGAACTCGCGCGTCTCCATCGTCAACGCGGTGAATACACACTGAGTGCGCTGTACGCATCGACGGGACTCTCACTCCCACCCACCACTGACTCCGCTTTTGTCCATGCCGAAGCCCACGCATGGGCCCTGCGTTTCGAACATGCAATCGCCCTGTATCACCTTGGATTCTTCGCTGAAGCTCTGGCGCTCAACGATCAGTTGCTTCGCGACGGGGTACCGCTCGCAACGCAACCGTGGGTTCACCACAATCGTGCGTGGTGCCTCCTTTCGCTCGGCAAGGCCGACGATCAAACACAGGCCTTCTTGCCACTTCATTCAGATCTTCCGAGACTCGCTTCACTGATAAGCACTGCAGAGTTCACGCGCATCGCTCTTGAACATGCCGAAGGGTGGTCGTTGTTCAATCCGTCGATTACTGCTGATCGCGATGGCGGGCTGGCGATGAACGTTCGTAGTTCGAACTACGTCATTGCTCAGGATGGCTCCTACATCTTCCACGGAAACGAAGACGACGGAGTCATCCGAACCATCAATCACTTGGTTCGAGTATCGGATGATCTCACCCTCACTCATCTCGGAACCCTTCCCCTTCAGCCCGATGGCCCCCCTGTCCGAATGTCGCGAGTCATCGGATGCGAAGACGTGCGCCTTGCCCACACCAGCGACGGCTGGCGAGCCCTCGCAACAGTCCGCGATCGAAATCAGTACGAACGGTGTGACGTTGCACTCATCACCCTCAATGACCTTGAACGCCCTGACCATGCGACCATCGCCGTCGCACCGGGCCCCGATCCTGCTCGCCATGAAAAGAACTGGATGCCGTTCGTCGAGAACGGCGAACTGAAAATCCTTTACCTGTGCGCGCCAACAATCGTCGCCCACTTCGACACGAAATCGAACCTTGTCGTTGATTCACAAACCATTGGACCTCCAGCCGCTATGAATTTTCGCGGTGGCTCGCAAGGTATTGAATTCGAAAATGGATATCTGTTTCTCGTTCACGAAGTCACGATGTACGGAATGAACCGGGTCTACGGCCATCGTTTCGTTCACCTCACGAAATCGTTGACGTCAAGCGACGGTATTCAATGGAACATCACGGCTTTAACACGACCGTTCCATTTCCTTCATGTCGGCATCGAATTCGCTGCCGGTCTCGCGCGCAACGGCGACAACCTCGTGGCTTCGTTCGGTGTTCGAGATGAGGAAGCGTGGCTGGTCGAGTTACCCGCTGCCGATGTTGCCAAACTTCTCGTGCCGCTGCTTCCAGAGCGTTGACCCTCAGGCGAACACACACGTGCGGTTGTCCCACACCAAGACTCGATGTTCAAGATGCAAGCGGACAGCGTTCGCCAACGTGGAGCGCTCAACATCACGACCCTTGCGCACCAGGTCTTCCACTTCATCTCGGTGGCTCACTGGCGTAATGCCCTGAGCGATGATTGGTCCTGCGTCGAGTTCGGCAGTGACGTAATGAGCAGTCGCTCCAATCAACTTCACGCCTCGCTGATGGGCACGGTGGTAGGGCTTTGCTCCGGCGAATGCTGGAAGAAACGAATGGTGGATATTGATCATCCGACCGTTCCAACGTTTCGTGATTGCCTCGGGGAGAATGCGCATATAGCGAGCGAGCACAACGAGATCGGGTGAAAGTTCCTCTAAGACCGCAGCGAATGCCGCTTCTTGTTGTGCTCGAGCATCTCCGGCAAGGCCGCCATCGATCAATCGGAACGGAATGCCATGTTGCTCTGCAAGTTGGCCAGCTGCTGGTTTATCGGACACGATCGCAACAACATCGACATCGAGTTCACCAAGTGACACTCGTGTCAGTAGATCTGCTGCGCAATACAACTCTGATGAGCAAGCGATAACAACGCGATCGCGGTTTCCTGGTCGGTGCAACGCCGATTGCATGGAGAACCGATCAATCAGTTGACGCAACCCTCGATCAAATGCTTCCCAATCAACAGGTCCGTCGATTTCAATCCGCTGCAAGAAAACTGCCGAATCACGGTCGGTATGTTGGTCGGCATTGGCGATATTTCCGCCTACGTCAGCGATCAAGTTTGCAACGGCCGCGACGATCCCCGGTTGATCGGGACACTGAAGAGTGAGCACAGCAAGGTTGTCAGTCATCATTGGTCTTCAATTCATGAAAGCAGTGAGGCGAGGCCCCAAACGGCGGCGATTGTTCCGAGTGCAATCATCACAATGCTTCGCGCCATCGGTGGACGATTGAGATCGCCACTTTCGTGTTCCTTTGGTGGTCGGACCAGAGCAAGGACCGTTCCGACTGCAAGCGCGCCTCCGATGGCCAGCACGAGCCATGCCAGTAGGTCTTCACCGAGAAACATGTCATTCCTCCAACAGCCCAGACGCTCTGAGTTGGTTGATCGTACGTGTCCGTTGCCATCGAACCGAAGTCGGTTCGAAATCTCAGTCAATCAACGACTGTGCGAACTGATCCGCCGCCGGATTCACACTGCGTGCTGATGGCCTCGCAAGAACAAGATGTCGCTCCGCCACCACGACCTGACCGCTTTGTTCGCTTTGGCCGCTCTGGGCCAGCGGCAGAACCGTCCACCCCATTCCCAGCCGCGTCATCTCCCGAAGTACGTCGGGTTGATGCGATTCAGCAACAACATCGACCGCTGCTCCGCGTGCAACAAGTGCTCGCTCAATAAGTTCACGGGTTCGTGAACCACGAGGAAAGAGTACCCATGGTCCCCACGTCTTCGGACTACCGATCGTTTGATTGTTCAGTGCAACGATGACTAACTCCTCCGTCAACACTGGGACGACATCAAGGCCGTCTGTCGCGACGGGATCGACAATGACCGCAAGATCGAGATCACCGCGACGGAGTTGTTCAAGAAGTTCACCCGAAGGTGCAACGACCAAGCGAAAGTCGACCTCGGGCTGACGATCACGAAACGAGGTCATTGCATCATGCAAGTGATGCACTGCTGCGGCATCGATCATTCCCACCCGCACCCGACCAACGCCACCATGTTTGACCGCTGCTACCCACCGGCCGAGGTCGCGAGTGTCGGCGACAACCCGTTTCGCATACGCCAGCACCTCAGCGACTTCGTCGCGAAGCATCTGTCGTCGACCCTGTCGTTCAAAAAGTGGAAGTCCGATTCGCCGTTCAAGTTCTGCGAGGCCCTGGGACAGCGCCGAGGTCGTCACGCTCAACGATGCTGCGGCTTCGGAGAAGGTTTCGTGATCAGCTACCGCCACCAGGTACGCCAATTGCTGGATCGTGAGATTCACGATCGGCGCTTCGCTGGGTAGTTGGCGTTCCCGGTGGGCCATCCCGCCACTCTACTGTTTAGTAATGCTGTAATGAACATTACGACTGTCAAGAATCACCTACCCTTTTGGCTATGAACAAACCTGTGAACATTGCTCCCGCCACCGGCCGCCTCGGGGTCCTGACCCCCGGCATGGGCGCCGTCGCTTCCACCTTCATCGCTGGCGTGATCGCCTCCCGCAATGGCCATGCCGTTCCGGTGGGTTCACTCACGCAGCTCGCCCACATTCGATTGGGCAAACGCGAGGAAAACCGCAACCCACTCATTCGTGAGTTCGTGCCCTTGGCCGATCTCGGCGACCTCGTCTTCGGCGGCTGGGATCCCATCAGCCCCAACGCTCTTGAGGCTGCCCGCACCGCTGGCGTTCTCGAAGACCGTGACCTCGGCCCCATCTCCGCTGAACTCGAAGGCGTTGTCGCGATGGACGCAGTGTTTGATCAGAGTTGGGTCAAGCGCCTCGATGGCACACGCGTCAAGCCCATCACCGAGAAGATGGCGCAGGCCGAAGCGCTCATCGCCGATATTGAAAACTTCCGTGCCGAAAACAACTGCGATCGTCTCGTCATGGTGTGGTGCGGTTCCACCGAGGCGTACCAGGAAGCCAGCGCCGTGCACATGACCATCGCGTCATTCGAAGAAGGCCTGCGCAACAACGACGCGAACATTTCGCCAAGCCAGATCTACGCCTACGCCGCCCTTATGTCGCATGTTCCGTTCGCGAACGGTGCACCCAACCTTTCGGTTGACCTTCCCTGCATGCGCGAACTTGCAGCCCGTGAAAACGTCCCGATCGCCGGCAAAGACTTCAAGACCGGTCAGACCTGGCTGAAGACGCTTCTTGCTCCTGGCCTCAAAGCCCGCATGCTCGGTCTTCGTGGTTGGTACTCCACCAACATTCTTGGCAACCGCGACGGCGAGGTTCTCGATGATCCCGACAACTTCAAAACCAAAGAGGTCTCGAAGCTTGGCGTGATCGACTCGGTGCTTCAGCCCGAGGTCTACCCCGAGCTTTACGGCAACGTCGACCACGTTGTGCGCATCAACTACTACCCGCCGCGTGGCGACAATAAAGAAGGTTGGGACAACATCGACATCTTCGGATGGATGGGGTACCCGATGCAGATCAAGGTCAACTTCCTTTGCCGCGACTCAATCCTTGCTGCGCCGATCGTTCTCGACCTCGCGCTGTTCATGGACCTCGCTGCCCGTGCCGGCCAAAGCGGTGTGCAGGAATGGCTCAGCTTCTATTTCAAGGCCCCCCAGGCAGCCACGCCGATCCCCGCCGAGCACGATCTGTTCATCCAGCAAACCAAGCTCAAGAACACACTGCGCGAATGGATGGGCGAACAACCCGTCACCCATTCCGAGGCTGGCTGAGGCATAAGCGGCTGGTTCCCGATAAGGTCCCGTTCGTTCACACGTATGGGCCGGGAATCCGGTCCACATCACCTTCCGGAGAATCAAAATGCCAGTCCCCACACCCGCCGAACTCGGCCCCCTTGCCGGCCTCGCTGGCTCATGGGAAGGCGACCAAGGCGTCGACGTCTCGTACCACCACGATGCTGGTGAAATCGTCGAGACCCCCTACCGCGAAAAGGTTGAACTCAAGCCGTTCGGCCCCGTCGACAATGGCGTCCAGCAGATGTTCGGCCTCGACTACCGCATGGCTGCCTACAAGCAGGGCGAAGACGAGCCGTTCCACACCGAGGTCGGCTACTGGCTCTGGGATGCCGCCAATGGCGAGTTCATGCGCTCCTTCATGGTGCCGCGTGGCCAGACCGTCATCGCCGGTGGTTCTGCCAAAGCCGACTCCAAGGTCATCGAGCTGCGCGCCGATCACGGTTCAACCACCTACGGCGTGCTTTCCAACAAGCACCTCGAAGCCAATGCCACTACCCCTTCGTACGTCTGCACCCTCACCATTGGTGATGGCGAGTGGAGCTACGAAGAGACCACGACCTACGAGGTCAAGGCCAAGGGCCTCACGATCGCTCACACCGATCGCAACACTCTCAAGAAGGTCGGCTGAACCAGCCGCTCTTTCGAGCGAACGAACCAAAGGCCTCGGCTTCGGCCGGGGCCTTTGTCGTTTTCCGCTGCCAATGCTGCCATGGTTGGTGCCGGGCAAAACGGAAACTGCCGACCCTTTCGGGCCGGCAGCTATTCAAATGGTTCCCCGAGGGGAGTGCAATCAGATGACCCGAACGTTCTCGGCCTGATCGCCCTTCTGACCCTTGGTGATGTCGAATTCGACAGTCTGACCCTCGTCGAGAGTCTTGTAACCCTCGGCTTGGATGTTGGAGAAGTGAACGAACACATCGTCGCCACCCTCACGTGAGATGAAGCCGAAACCCTTTTCGGCATTGAAGAACTTCACTGTACCTGTAGTCATTTCTCAACTTTTCATTTCATCGCGTTCCGTTTGAACAGCGATGTGAAGAAGAACGCTAACCACAAAAGCAAGCGAACCCCCCATCGCGGTCAAATTGGGTTCGTTTGGCCTGCAAAGTGCACGACTTGCGAGAAACCCTTAGAAATCACGCGATGCCAAGGGCCTCAACGCATCCAAGCGATTCGCAAACGTCATTCGCGGCGATTTCAGGTTGAGATTCACGAATGTCATGAATTCACTGAATTGGTTCGAGAACCACCAAAGGAATCAGTCGTTCGGTCTTCTTCTGGTAGCCGCCGTAATGCGGTTTGTAGTCCATGATGCGCTTCCAGAGCTCGTCGCGTTCCGCGCCTTCAGCAATTCGCGCGCGCATGTTCACCGCTGGTTTGCGACCCGACTTCACCGTGACTTCGGGGTTCGCTTTCAAGTTCAGGAACCAGGCCGGGTTGATGTCGTCGCCACCGCGTGACGCAACGATCACGAACGCATCGCCGTTTTGCACCGGCGATGTCAGCAACGATGTGCGCGGTTGTCCTGACTTGCGACCAATGGTCGTGAGTTCCACAACCGGCATTCCGTACATGTGCCAACCAAGCCGTCCGCCACTCAACTTGAGTGTCGCGCCGTGCACCTTGTTCATTGCCTTCATCTGAAAGTCACTCGCCATGAGGTGACCCTTCCGTTGCCGCATCGGCTTCCGCGACCTTCTTGATGCGCTCAAGGGTGGTTTGCATGCCATTGCGGTTGGTCTTGCCTCGGCTCCAACCCAACAGCGTCCAATAAATCTTCATCGGGAGTTTTGGTGCGAGTTCGAAATACTCCGTGACATCAGTGCCGCCGTTTGCACCTGGGGCCAACCGATAGCCCCAGTTGATAGCGGCTTTGCCTGGTTCGCCAACACCGAAGGAAAACTCTTTACCGGGTTCGCTAGCGGTGACATAACACTTCGCCCAGTAGGTCGGGCCTTTTTGATTGCGCTTGACGTGACCACGAAAGCGAACGCCCACTGCCGGGCCAGTTGCTCCGTCGAGCCATTCGCCTTCAAAGGTTTCGGGGCTGTAGCGCCCGATCTGTGTGACATCACTGACCAGCGCCCAAACCTGTTGCGGCGTGGCATTCATATGCACGGTGACTTCATCGCCCAGTTTCATGGGGCAATCGTACGACCAACCCTCAGCGAACGCTCAGGTTCCTCGAGCCATGTTGGCGAACTTTGTGTAGTGATCAAGGAACGCAAGGCGGACCATGCCGGTGGGCCCGTTTCGGTGCTTGCTGATGAGAATCTCGGCGGTGCCGCGATCGGGCGAGTCGAGGTTGTAGACGTCGTCTCGGTAGATGAACATGACCACGTCGGCGTCCTGTTCGATTGCGCCCGATTCACGAAGGTCGGCGAGCATCGGGCGCTTATCGGCCCGCATTTCGAGTTGTCGTGAAAGCTGCGAAAGCGCCACAACCGGACATTCGAGTTCACGAGCGAGAATCTTGAGACCTCGAGAAATTTCGGAAATTTCCACCTGACGGTTTTCGGCATTCGAGCGACCACTCATGAGCTGCAAGTAGTCGACCACGATCAGGCCGAGATCGCCGAGACGACTGCGCAACCGCCGCGCCTTGGCCCGGATTTCCATGATGGTGACGTTGGGGTTGTCGTCGATCCAGATAGGCGCATCGGCAAGACGCCCTGTGGCGTGAGCGATCTTGCCCCAATCGGATTCGGTGAGTTGGCCGGTACGCACTTTGCGCGAATCGACGCGGGCCTCGGCACACAACAAACGTTGTGTGAGTTCGAGTTGACCCATTTCGAGCGAGAACAACAACACCGGACGATGCGACTCGATCGCGGCGTTGCACGCCATACCAAGCGCGAGCGCGGTCTTTCCCATTGAAGGCCGGGCACCAACAACATAGAGAGCGTTGGGTTGCAGGCCAGAAAGCAGGTCATCGAGATCGAGGAAACCCGTGGGCATGCCAGTGATGGTCTCGCCTCGACTTACGACATCTTCGAGATGATCGAGGTTGGTACCAAGCAGATCGGACAATGACGCCAGCGTGTCGGTGGCGCGACGTTGCGCAACTTCGAACACCATGGTTTCGGCCTGGTCGACAGTCTTCGTGACGTCTTCGGGCAGGCCATAGGACATCTCGGCAATTTCACTAGCGACACCAATAAGACGACGCAACAGTGCGTGCTCTTCAATGATGCGGGCATAGCGCGACGCACTCGATACCGCCGGCGTTGCCGCTTGAAGGTTGACGAGCGTGGCAGGACCACCGATGGCCTCGAGCAAACCGGCACGACTGAGTTCTTCGGCAACGGTGACGGGGTCGGCTGGTTCACCGCTGGCCGACAACGAAGTGATGGCATCGAAGATGTGTGCGTGCGCTGGCTTATAGAAGTTGTCCGCCGTCAGCACTTCGGACGCGATCGAGACCGCTTCTTTGGAAAGAAGCATGGCGCCAAGAAGTGACTCCTCGGCTTGGAGATTGTGGGGTGGGACCCGACCGGACCCAGCAGGGCGGTTGGCGGATCGAGGTTCGTCGTACTCACTCATGAGGCCCTAAGCCTCTCCCGGATTGGCTGGGGATCGGTAGAGGTACAACCCCGGTTTTTTCGGGGGACGACCCTGTGGACGGAGTGTGGACAACCTTCGCGTCCTGTGGAGTACTGAATCTGTCGAATCCCTTACGTACCATGGGATCACTCTAGAAAAGACCTGTGACAGCACTACAGGTCCCACAGTGTGGACAACGAATCCTTGACTGAGTCATTAAGCCCAACGTCACACGCTGGGAAAACGCGCCGAAGGGCCGGCGAACCGGCCCTTCGGTCTCGTACTCGTTGACCTCGCTGGCTCAGGCCGGCGAAACCTCAACGGTGATCTGGAACTGCACCTCGGGGTGCAAACGAGCGGATACGGAGTGCGTACCGACCGTCTTGATCGCTTCGTCGATGTGAATCGAGTGACGATCGAGTTCGATGCCGGTTTGCGCTGCAACCGCGGCAACTACTTCACTGACACTGACCGAGCCGAAGAGATCGCCTTCGGCCTTCGCACGAGCCGACACGGCGATTACCGCGGGCACGAGCTTGGCAGCGATATCTGAAGCTGCCGAACGATCGGCGGCGTCACGCTGATCGCGTGAACGGCGCATCGATGCGGCCTGGGCTTCTCCACCACGGGTCGCCAGAACTGCGAAACCCTTGGGGAGCAGGTAGTTGCGACCGAAACCATCGGCCACCTCAACCACATCACCCTTCTTGCCAACACCATTGACGTCGGAACGGAGCAAGAGCTTCATTCGGTGACCTCCACGGTTTCAGCAACAACCTCGACCTCGGTGGTCTCGGCGTCAACAAATGTCGCCTCGAGCTCCTCGATCACGACATCGGCAGTCACGGGTTCGCGGATTTCTGCGTTCTCGAGCTTCAGCCCGCGATCGCCGCGATCTCCACGGTCACCGCGTTCGCCACGGTCACGGCCGCCGCCACGCTGAGTGGTGACACGGTTGGTGTAGGGCAGAAGTGCCATTTCACGAGCATTCTTGATTGCTCGTGCGATTTCCTTCTGCTGCTGTGAGTCATTGCCGCTGACACGACG
>CAEZTY010000025.1_pt1 | contig 21725 bp, 19 predicted proteins | sample 7264341 | NCBI WGS metagenome assembly CAEZTY01 (sample SAMEA6813815, study PRJEB35770) | uncultured Microthrixaceae bacterium | biome: Freshwater; feature: Freshwater reservoir; material: water | place: Czech Republic | collected 2016-04-20 | depth 0.5m m | reverse complement strand
TTCCGTTCATCTTTCGTGTCCTGTTTCAGCAATCACACGCGACGGAAGCACTTGGTCGCTCGCAACGTCACTTGGCGCGATTGCGGCCGACGAGATCGTTCTTGCGACACCCGCACGACTAACCGCTCGACTTCTCGAATCGCTCGCACCCGAACAGGCAGCCGAACTCGCCAACCTTGACTACGCATCAGCAGCGATGGTCACTCTCGCTGTGTCGAAGAACTCACTCGGCGTTCCCCTCGATGCAAGTGGATTTTTGGTGGCTCAGACCGATCCACTTCCCACCCTCACCGCGTGCTCGTGGGCCTCGGCCAAGTGGGCGCATCTCGACGATCCAGAGGTCGCGATCCTTCGCGTCTCTGCCGGCAAGCACGGTGACACCCACGCTCTCGAACTGGACGATCCGTCACTGGTTCAAGCCCTCGTCCTCGATCTCGCCACCACAATGGGTATCGATGCCCCGCCGCTCGAATGGCGAGTGACTCGGTGGATCGACGCACTCCCCCAGTACCGACCAGGCCATCCCGCTCGCGTCGCGGCCTGGCGCGAAGGCGTCAACGCCGAAGCCCCAGGTATCCATCTGGCCGGTGCGGCCTATGACGGACTTGGCCTGCCTGCATGCATCCGACAGGGCCGCCAGGCCGCTGCCGCCATCGCCTGAGTACCCAGCAAGCACGCCTTCACCTCGATTTTTGGTGCCTCAGGACGTCGAATGAGGTCGAAATCACCGGAACTGTGACAGAAAATGTCAGGTGTATTTCCCCTGTTCAGAGCGTTTTCACGAGGAAAATGTTACGCTCGCGTTGCGAGACTGCGATCAAACCGCAACACTTTCGTAACAATGAGCATCGACCCCCTAGGCCGGATCCGCCTCGTTCTCGCTCTCTCCGTTCTCCCGGTGCTGGCCGTTGCCCTACTGGCCCTCGGACTGTGGATTGCCCCGAGTCCCTCCTCGGCCCTTCCCGCTCCAACCACCGTTACGGGGTCCTCGACCATTGCCCCCATTGCCCCCATTGCCGTATCGGCCCCTACGGCCATCAAGCCCATTCCCGAAAGTGGCGCCCAGCTCACCGCTGCCGCTTGGCGCATGGCCATCGGTCAGGCCGTCATCGATGCGGGAGCAACCAAACTCGGCGCTCCCTATGCGTATTCGGCCTCTGGCCCCTACGCATTCGACTGTTCGGGATTCACCCGATGGGCCTGGATGCAGCTCGGCGTCGAACTCCCCCACAACTCTGGCGCCCAATGGGCAGCGCTCGAACACATCTCTCTTGACCAACTCGAACCCGGCGACATCATCTTCGACTGGGGCTTTGGCGGGGGCGAACCCGACCATGTCGGTCTTTATGTCGGGAACGGCATGATGATCCACGCACCGAACAGCTCAAGTGTGGTGCGCTATGACTCCATCAATTGGTGGACAGGCGCAACGACTGCAGCTGGAAGGGTTCGATGACCAACACATTGCGCAGCATCCGCCGAGGGCCCTCAGCGCCTGAGCGACTGCTCGTACTCATCCCTGGTTATGGCGATAGGCCCGAACCATTCCTTGAACGCGCGGCAACGTTCGATCCGAACGAGCAGTGGCTGATCGTTGTTCTCGAACCACTGACATCGAGCGAACGCGGTCCGTACTGGTACAACGTTGACGAGAACGGACCCGATTCCGTTGCACTCGCTGCTTCGCTCACTTCGATCGATGCACTGTGCGCATCGCTTCTTGCCGAGACAGGTTTGAGCGAAGACACTCTCGTTGTTGCTGGCTTCTCGCAGGGTGGCGCGCTTGCTCTCGCGCACCTCGTAGACCCCAACTCAGCTGTCACCCCAAGCGCGGTGGCCGCACTCGCGTCGTATCTACCCAGTCGCGAGGAACGCCTTATTGATCTTTCGCGCGCGTCGCAACGGCCGGTTCTTTTCGCTCATGGCGAAGACGATCAACTCGTCGAGCCAATTCGCGGCCGTTCGGCATCGAAAGCATTCCATCGCGCTGGAGCGCTTGTGACATGGTCAGAAGTTGGTGGCGGTCACCGTTTCGACACCCCGCTTACGTCTGAGTTGGCGACTTGGCTCGAGGCACTGGCCGTTGGCGAACAACCGCACGCTCCCCCGATCTGACCAACGCCCGACGTAGCGGTAAGGATGAACTCATCGCAACGAGAACGGACCGTCGATGACAACCGATTCCCCCGCCGCAGCATCAGCACCCCAGCAGAAGCCTGATATCTATTCGCGCATCATGCGCTTCGCTCCGTTGTATGTCGTCGCATTTTGTATTGGCATCGTCATCGTTGTCGGCATCGTTCGCCCATTCGACTCGCCGGCTCCATCGCTTACACTTCGCACCGCATTAGTTGGCTCTGATTTCAATCCAACGGGCGCATACATGATCATTCACAATGCCGGTGGTGCCGACACACTGCTTTCGGCATCAACGCCAGCCGCCGCCTCGGTGCAACTGCAGCAGATTGCTCCGGTAGAAACAACAACATCAGTGGTCGCTAACGGAGTTGTTGGAAATGTCGGGGGAATGCTCACCGACGTCGATCATCTCGATGTTCCCGGATTCGGCGACCTTCGTTTGCAACCTGGCTCTGACCAGTTGTTGTTGAAGGGACTGACCACTCCGCTCGTTGTTGGCCAAATGATTCCGATCACCTTGAACTTTGAGAAGGCCGGCGCCATCACCGTCGAGGCCACCGTCGCCACCTATGACGACATCGCCGATCGTCTTCTACCGCCCCGACTGAAACTGCCTGCCGGCCAATAACGCCCGAGGGCTAGGCAGGTTGCCTTTTCGTCCCCCGAACTCCATAATGAGAATGCTTCTCATTCCTATTTGGGGGTCTTCGTGGTCCAATCTGAGCGCATCGTGGGTCGTGGCCGTCGCCGCTGGTCCGGCGCGCTCGCACTCGTTGCCATCACTCTCAGCCTTGGCCTGAGCGCCTGTGGGAGCTCACCAACCGCAAAGGCCAGCAACGGTCGACCGAAGATCATTGCCACCACCCCGCTCATGGGTGACCTCGTCAAACAGGTTGGCGGCGACGCCGTGAGCGTTGAGGTCCTCATCCCACGCGGCGCCGACCCTCACGATTTTGAGCCCTCGGCCTCGCAGGCTGCTCGCCTCCGCGATGCATCGTTGATTGTTTCCAATGGCCTCGGTCTTGAAGAACGGCTTCAAAGCACATTGCAAAGTGCAGCAAAGGACGGAGCAACAGTTTTCGAAGTGGGACCACAAGTCGATCCGCTCAACCGCCCCGGTTCCGATCGCCCCGACCCGCATTTCTGGCTCGACCCCGACCGCATGTCTCGCGCCGCGGCACTCATGGCGAACGAACTGGCACGCACGACCAACATTGACCGCTCGATACTTGACGCTAATGCTGCGGCCTATTCCCGCGCCGCCCTCGATGCTGGGAGTGAAGCGACAGCGCTTCTCAACACCGTTCCCGAATCACAGCGTCTGCTCGTCACCAACCATGACGCCCTCGAATACTTCGCCAATCGCTTTCACTACAAAGTGATCGGCACCATCATCCCTGGTGGATCAACACTTGCCGAACCGAGTGCGTCCGATCTGCGCGACCTTGTCGCAATAATCAAAGCGGCCGGGGTCAACGCCATCTTCAGTGAATCGACCAGTTCCTCAAAGTTGGCCGACACTGTGGGCCGAGAAGTCGGCAAGAAGATCTCAATCGTCGAACTTTCTACCGACACACTGGGCGAACCAGGTAGCCCCAACAGCACCTACCAAGGCCTCATCACAACGACAGCTCGTCTTATCGCCGACGGCCTCAATGGCCGATAGAAATCCGGCCTTGCCGGAACGAACCCTCTAGCCTCGGAGCACTGTGGCCTGGCTAACTGATCCCTTTCATTACGACTTCATCCTGCGAGCGCTGTTCGCCGGGTGTCTCGCCGCGGTCACATGCTCACTTATCGGCACGTGGGTCGTTATTCGGGGGATGTCATTCATGGGCGATGCCCTCGCCCATGGCGTATTGCCGGGTATCGCTGTTGCCTTCATCGTTGGCATCGACATCGCCATCGGTGCGTTTATCTCGGCGATCATCATGGTCATCGGCATCAATCTCGTGAATCGAGCATCGAAACTTTCTACTGATACCGGAATCGGTCTGCTTTTTGTCGGCATGCTCGCACTTGGTGTTGTCATCATCTCGCGAACGCGTTCATTCACCGGCGATCTCACTTCATTCCTCTTTGGTTCTGTTTTGGGCGTCAAAGACTCAGACATTTGGCTCCAGTCGATCGCCGCTGTTCTCACACTCATCGCAGTCATCGGTTTCCACCGAATGTTTCTCGCGCTCTCGTTTAACTCTGACAAAGCAGCCACGCTCGGGATGCGCCCGCGCCTCGCCCATATCGCGATGCTCACCCTGATCGCCATCGCCATCGTGGCCTCGTTCCGCACGGTCGGAACACTTCTTGTCTTTGGATTGCTCATCGCGCCACCGGCCACCGCTGCGCTCCTCGTGCGCCGAGTTCCAGCGATGATGGCAACCGCGTGCCTCATCGGCGTGTCATCCATCTTTATTGGACTGATCATCACCTATCACTTCGACACAGCAGCGGGCGCAACGATGGCCGGCACAGCCGTTGCCATTTTCTTCATCGTGCTTGCCGGGCGCGAGCTATTCACCCGTAGCAGTCGAACCGCTCAACCCGCTCACGCGTAGGCGCATGATCGACCCACGCAAACTTCGAGCACTCCTGCGCGCTGTCATTGCTGGACTCTGCCTTGCCGCATCGGTTCCGCCTTGGGGTTGGTGGCCTCTCGCGTTTATCGGCATCGCCATGTGGGATCGATTGCTGTCAACTGCAAAACCACGAGCCCGATTCGTTCGCTCGACGGTGCTCGGCCTTGCCTGGTTTGCGCCCGCAATGTTGTGGATGGTCGACCTCACTGCACCGGGTTATGTCATCGCGGTCATGTTGTTCGCGCTGTACGTCGGAGTCGCTGGTCTCGCTGTCCCGGGACGCAGTTCGCGTTCATGGGTTCGCTGGCTTGCTCTTCCGGCCGCGTTCACCCTTGCCGAAGCCGCTCGCTGCACTTTTCCGGTCGGAGGCGTTCCCCTCGCAACCACTGCAATGAGTCAAGCCAGTGCCCCTCTCGGCCAGATTGCTCGTGTGTTCTGCGCAATTGGTGTGACGTTTGCAGTAGCCGTCGTCGGAGTCGCGCTGTCTGCGCTTTGGGAACGACGTCATCTTCTCGGTGCTGCCGCTCTCGTCGCGGTTTTGGCGTTGTGGCTGCTTGCAATCGTCGCTCCCAGCGGCCATGAAATCGGAACCATCAATGCCGCTGTGGTCCAAGGCGGTGGCCCACAAGGCACTCGTGCCAGTGAAACGAACCCTCGCGATGTCTTCCTTCGTCACCTAGAGGCCACCAATCTCGTAACAACGCCAGTCGATCTCGTTGTGTGGCCCGAGAACGTCGTTGCGGTCGAAGGTCCGATTACGGCCAACCGTGAGGACGCTGAACTTTCAGCGCTAGCCAAGAAACTCGATACCACTCTCGTCGTCGGTATCACCGAAGGCATCGATTCATCGAAGTTCGCAAATGCGTCGATCGTGTATTTGCCCGATGGAAGTTCTGGTGAGCGTTACGACAAAGTGCATCGTGTTCCGTTCGGTGAATACGTGCCGCTACGCAGCCTCCTCGAAAGCGTCGTGGGCACCAACAGCGGTCTTTCGCTACGCGATGCAGTTGCGGGAACACAACCGGCGGTTCTCCACACACCCGCCGGGACTCTCGCGGTCGCAATCTCCTGGGAAATCTTTTTCACGAATCGAGCGCGCGACGGCGTGTTACACGGTGGGCAGATTCTACTGAACCCCACAAATGGGTCCAGTTACTGGTTAACCCAGGTACAAACGCAGCAAGTTGCTTCGAGCCAATTGCGTGCCATTGAAACCGGTCGCTGGGTCTTGCAAGCGGCCCCGACAGGATTCTCAGCGATCGTGACGCCAACCGGTGATGTCGTACAACGAACCTCGATCTCTGAACAGGCCGTTCTTCAGCAAACCGTCGCGCTTCGCTCTGGCGACACGATTGCCACCGTCATCGGTCCGCTTCCGATCGTCTGGCTCTCGGTGCTCTTCGTTGCGCTCGCCTGGTGGTTCGCCACGAACCGATTCACATCGCTGCGTTCAAAACTCAGGCCTCAGCGTTCTGTGAAGAACCGAGGCCCAGCCAAGAGCGCCATTTGACGCTCGTTCGGGCGATTCCTGCCCGTCTGGTCCCGCCCGATAGGGCCTGTGGAGAACGATCTCGGCCTGTCTTGACCTTTGTCAACGCTCCCGACGAAACTTGACGACCCATGTCCCCCCGCCCCGAACCCTCCGGGCGCACCGATCTCGCCGCTGATGGCGAGCTCCCCCTGCGCATCGCTTTCCTCACCTACCGGGGCAAACCCCATGTGGGTGGTCAGGGCGTGTACACCCGGCACCTCACGAAGGCCCTTGTTGATATGGGCCACGAGGTCGAGGTGCTCGGCGGTCAGCCGTACCCGATCCTCGATCCGCGCGTCCCGCTTGTCGAACTCCCAAGCCTCGACATCTATAACGATGCCTTCCCGATGCGCCTTCCGTTCCCATCGGAGATCAAGACCATCGGCGATGCCATAGAGGTAGGAAGCTTCATGGCCGGTTCGTTCCCCGAGCCCCTCGCATTCAGCTACCGCGCTTGGCAGCACCTGCGCACCCGTGTCAACGAGTTCGACCTTGTCCAAGACAACCAGTGCCTTGGCTATGGCCTTCTCGGGATTGAACGTGCCGGACTTCCCGTGCTCGCCACCATTCATCATCCGATCACCGTTGATCGTCGTCTCGAGATGGAACACGCCGAAACTTCCTGGAAGCGATTCTCAAAGGGTCGCTGGTACGGCTTTACAAAGATGCAAACACGCGTTGCATCTCGTATGCCTCGCGTCATCACCGTTTCGCAAAATTCACTCGCCGATATCCACGCCGATCAAAAAGTCCCGCTTGATCGACTGCACGTCGTACCTGTTGGTGTGGATCAAGAACTGTTCAAGCCCATTCCCAGCGTTACCCGTATCCCTGGTCGCCTGATCACGACAGCAAGCGCCGACGTAACGATGAAAGGCCTTCGTTATCTCCTCGAGGCCATTGCCAAGCTCCGCACCGAACGCCATATTGAGCTTGTCGTCATCGGTCGTTTGAAAGAAGGCGGCCCATCGGCTCGGATCATCGACGAACTTGGTCTTCGCGATGCCGTCACCTTTATTACTGGCGTCCCCGAAGAACGAATCATTGAGCTCTATTCCGAAGCTCAGGTAGCCGTTGTTCCTTCGCTCTACGAGGGCTTCTCGCTTCCGGCAATTGAAGCCATGAGCTGCGGTGTTCCTCTGGTTGCGACGAGCGGCGGTGCGTTGCCCGAGGTTGTCGGCAACCACAACGAAACTGCGCTTGTTGTTCCTCCAGGCGACAGCGAAGCGCTCGCCGCCATGCTGCGCATCGCGCTTGATGATCCCGAACTTCGAGATCGCATCGGCGCTGCCGGCCGCCAACGTGTCATCGACCGTTGGACATGGCGTCATACCGCCACGGGAACGGTTGAGCATTACCGCGCGCTTCTCGCAGAAACGCCACACATCCAGGCTCGCCGTCCCGGCGGAGCTGGTGCTGCTCCGCGCTTCCAGCGTTCACGCATCACACGGTCAGGAGCCTGACCAGTGCTGACTGCTGATTACGACCGCTTGGGCTTGCGGCCCGGAGATCGACTGCTCGACCTGGGCTGTGGTTTTGGTCGCCACGCGTTTGAAGCACTTCGCCGCGGTGCTCGTGTCGTTGCTTGCGACATGGCTGTTCCCGAATTGGAACAGGTATCGGCAACTGCATTCGCTATGAAAGAAGCCGGCGAAATTGCGCCGACGCTTTCGTGCACCTCGGTCGCCGGCGACGGAACCAAGCTTCCCTTCGCTGATGCATCGTTCGATCGGATTATTGCCTCTGAAGTTATGGAACATGTTCCCGATGATGCTGCCGCGCTAGCGGAATTCATTCGTGTACTTCGTCCCGGCGGAACAATCGCTATCACTGTTCCTGCAGAATTCCCCGAGAAGATCTGCTGGCGACTTTCCGACGAGTACTACGCGCCCAAATCAGTCGGCGGCCACGTTCGCATTTATGCCGAGTCCGAACTTCGGCAAAAGATGAAAGCTGCTGGACTTCTCCCCGGCACTTCCCATCGCGCCCATGCACTTCATGCTCCGTACTGGTGGCTCCGTTGTGCAGTTGGACCACGTAACGAAACCAACGTTGCGGTCAAGGCGTATACGAAATTCCTTGAGTGGGACATCATTTCGGCGCCGCCCCTCACCCGTCTTACCGAAAAAGCTCTCAACCCGATATTGGGCAAGTCACTCGTTGTGTATGCAACGAAACCGATCCGAGATACCGCTCTGGCAGGTGCGCAATGAGTGAAGTCCCATTCGTCGACGACATCATTACCGCTGAGCAAGTTTTTCAAACTGCCGAAGCAATCGCCGATTGGCAACAGCCCAACGGAATGGTGCTCTGGTTTCCAGGTGGCCACGCTGACCCTTGGAATCACATCGAAGCAGCAATGGCACTCGATCTCGCCGGGATGCGCCCTGAAGCAGAGCGCGCCTACCAGTGGCTTGCAGATATCCAGCGCCATGATGGCTCTTGGCATCAGTACTACCTCGCTGATGGCATCGAACAAGACAAGCTCGACGCGAACACCATCGCGTACATCGCTGCCGGCGTTTGGCATCACTGGCTTGTTGCCCGCGACCCTGGCTTCGTCGAAACCATGTGGCCTGTTGTCGAACGAGCAGTCGAGTTCGTCCTCGACCTACAGACTCCGCGCGGGGAAATCCTTTGGGCTCGTCACGCCGACGGCACTCCGTGGTCCTTTGCGCTTCTCACCGGTTCGTCGAGTATCTGCCACAGCCTTCGTTGTGCAATCGCGATCGCCGAACTACTTGGTCATGAACGTCCCGATTGGGAACTCAGTGCCGCACGTCTTGCGCACGTCATTCGCCAACACTGCATCGGCAATGCCCCTGATGCGTTCGCTCCAAAAGCCCGATGGGCCATGGACTGGTACTACCCCGTTCTTGGCGGCGTTCTCACACGCACCGAGGCTCGTGCTCGCCTCGATGCTCGACGCGACACCTTTGTCATGGAAAATCGCGGCGTTCGATGCGTTAGCGACCGACCATGGGTCACCGCAGCCGAAACTTGCGAATGTCTTATTGCCGAACTTTCTGTTGGCAATCGCGAACAAGCATTGAAATTATTCGAGTGGGCACAAGCCCTGCGTTGCGATGACGGTCACTACTGGACTGGAATCGTCTCTCCAGAGGAAGTGCACTTCCCCGCCGACGAACGCACGACCTATACCGATGCAGCCATCATCCTCGCTGCCGACGCATTGAGTCGTACATCGCCTGCATCGGGATTGTTCATCGACCACGATGCGCTTCCGCCACTCGTAGAGATCGATTCCGACGACTCGATCAACAACCGCGCCGACTGACGTTCCGGTGGCTACGTCCGAAATCACGGTCGTTAGTGCACTTGTCGACCTCGCGAGTCGAGAAGCAGGCTCTCGTCGGGACATCCCGTGGTACCTCGAACGCTGCAGCGGAGTTCTCTCCACCGACCATGCGCTCATTGTCTTCACCGAACCAGAACTTGTTGCTGGAATCACCGGCAAGCGGCGACAATTAGCCCCAGATGCACCAACACGGATTGTCGGGCTTCCGTTCGATCACTTCCCACGCGCCCGCGATATCGCGGAAATTTCCAGGGCTTTCGAGGCGGGTCAACGACCTCCAACTGCTTCCAACACCACAAAGGATTCCCCCGCGTATCTCGCGTTCGGCTGGTCGAAACCCGAACTTCTAGCGATGGTTGCGAAGGAAAATCCTTTCCAATCACGTGCATTCTGGTGGTCGGACATCGCGCTATCTGAGGTTGCACAACCCCTCCACGATCAGTCGTTCGACGGACTGCTTTCATCGTGGAATGGTCACCTCCACGCAAATGTTCTGTGGGAAACCGATCGCTCCGAGTACGCGCACTCGACGCAGTTCTATTCATCAACGCCGTTTTCGAAAGTAGCGGGCGGACTTTTTGGAGTCAGTGCTGATCACGCATTGACATTTGCCAGTGACTTCGCCTTCGAGGCCGACCGATGTTTGGAGTCTGGTTGGCCCACGATCGACGAGGTTCTTCTCGGCGTCGTCGTTGACCGTCAGCGAAGTGCAGCAACACTTTCCTATGGTCCATGGGAAACGTTGCTCGCGAATTTCAATGAGCCGAGGTTGGCGGCTTGGCACCGGTTCAGACTGCTCCGCGATTGCATCAACAGGGGATTACGCGATCGGGCTCGCAATCACTTCCTGCAGATTGAAGCAGCGATCAATAACGGACGACTCTCACTCAGCATTGACGAACACCGCGAGCTTGAGGAACTACGGCGTCTAGCTTCTTCGTAAAACTCGAAGTGAGCCAGTGGCTGAAACGTCGACGAACCCACCAGACTCGATCGCCCGGCAATAGATCTCATAGGGCGGGCGACCGCCATCGGCGGGGTCAGGAAAGACGTCATGAATGGCGAGGATTCCACCGGACTCAATCCAAGGCGTCCAGAGTTCGAAATCACGATGCGCCGGTTCCGAGCCATGCCCACCATCGATAAACAAAAACGAAAGCGGTATTCGCCAGCGCGAACCAACCGTTGGAGAATCTCCCACAAGCGCGACGACTGTTCCTTCGAGCCCGGCGTCGTAAATGGTTCGACGAAAGCGGGGCAATGTGTCGATCACGCCAACCTCGGGATCGACCAAGTCAGGCTCATGCCATTCCCAGCCCGGCTGGTTTTCCTCAGAACCTCGATGATGGTCGAGAGCAAACAGAATGGTGTCGCGCTCTTTCGCGGCGGACCCGAGATAGACGCCCGACTTTCCGCAGTAACTACCGATCTCAAGCATCGGTGACGCGCCCTCGGCAACAAGTAGTGCCGCCTCATAAAGCGCGACGCCCTCGTCGGGGGGCATGAACCCTCTCGCCGCTTCCGCAGCAGCCTTCGTTACTGGATCCATGGCGTCAGACCTCGTCGGGGGTGTCGTCCTCGAAGACCTCGACATGGAACAACTTGTCGAGAACAAAGAAACGGATGACCCAAAGAATGCCAAAGGCACTGAGTTGCACGAAGTTGATGACCAGCTTCGCATCAGAGAAGAAGTGAACCACCCAAATCGCAACTGTTGAAAGCAACAGGCCTGCAGCGGTAAACAGCCAGAACGGAAGTACTTCTTTCTTCCAATGGCTTTTGCCACGCTTTCCCCACACCCACGCGCGATTCATGTAATAGGCGGGAACCGCCGAAATCCCAACGGCAATGATATTGGCCCAAAACGGGCGCATCGCTCCCTGGAGCGCTAGCAGCAGCGTTTGGCCGACAACAACGTTGACGACTGCAACAAGGGCATATCGAAGTCCACGAGTGCGAATCGAGTGCACGATCTTGCCCAGAAATCCAAAGGTTTCCGGCAACGGAGTAACGGTATGGGACGACGCGGGGAACTCGTGATTGATTTCATGGCTCATCGTGGGGCGCTCCTCGCGTTCGAGCCGGACCCGATCAGCCTAGTTGCGAATAGTCGCGTCTCTGAGTGGACGGCATCCACTCAGAGAGCATTTGCGCGGACAATGCCGCTCAACCATTCCCCGCTCGGTTTCACCGTGCGTCGTTGCGTTGCCCGGTCAACCGCGATAATTCCGAATCGAGGCCGATAGCCGAACGCCCACTCGAAATTATCCATGAGACTCCAATAGGTGTAGCCGCGCACATCGATTCCATCGTCGATGCACGCCAAAACGCCTTCGAGCGCGCGCTGCACGTACTCAATCCGTTGAGGATCATCATTCGTGCCAATTCCGTTTTCAGTCACAAGTAACGGAACCGAACCGCCGGTGTAGTCCCAAGCACGTCGCAAACATGCACCGAGCGATTCGGGCCAAAACTCATAGCCCATCGGAAGGGTTGGAACACCTTCTTCGCCACCCAACACACTGTTCGCTCCAACACGGGTGCGGCTGTAGACCTGCACGCCGAGAAAATCATCATCACGAACAATGTCGAGGAACTGATCTTCGGAAACCGCACGAACCTGATCACGTCGCGCAATTGCATCGGCATCATCGGGTGGCACTGCTTGGTAGTCGGCCATCGACAACGTAAGGCCAACAGGGAAATCCCCCGGCCCGCCCTTGAGAATCGGGACTACTCGCTGATGGGCGTCAATAAAATTCGCATTGGCAGCGGCGAACTCTGCATCATCAGTAGATCCCGGCGGGAAAAAGCCCATCTGGTAGCCAACGAACGAAACGATGTTTGGCTCGTTGATTGTGCACGCCGTTCCAATCAAATCACCAAGGTGATTCACCGACTTCTCGGCGAAGCGAAGAAAACGATCAACCGTCGACGCCGTATGCCATCCACCTTCAGCAACCACCCATCGAGGAGTGGTGAAGTGATGAAACGTCACGACTGGTTCAATGCCATGAGCGTGACATGACGCCAGAACGCGGCGGTAGTGATCGAGCGCCGCAACCGAGAATTTACCGGGCTCGGGCTCAATTCGCGACCACTCAATTGAGAATCGATAATTGTCGAAACCGAGAGCAGCACACAGCGCGATATCGGAGTCATAGAGATTGAGTTGGTCGCACGCATCGCCGCTGGGCTCCTCACAAGGAGTATTCGGCGCGTGTTCCCATGCCCACCAATCGTTGTTCCAGTTTCCGCCCTCGACCTGATGCGCGGCGGTTGCGGTACCCCATCGAAATCCCTGCGGGAAGCTCGTAGCCATCCGCGGACCCTATCCGGACGACACCAGTTGATGGTGCACAACTGACGACGCGACCGTCTCCGATGTGGGAGATTGAGGAGGTGACTCAGGCCGCGGTAGATGCACTCCTCACTCTTCTCGATCTCGAGCCGATTGAGGTCAACATGTTCAGAGGGATCAGCCCTCCTTCCGAACAACAGCGCGTCTTTGGTGGGCAGGTGGCCGGTCAGGCGCTGATCGCTGCTGCTCGCACGGTAGAGCCCGAAACTCGCGTGCATTCTCTGCACGCCTATTTCCTACGCCCTGGCGACTCTCGGGTGCCCATCCTTTATGAAGTCCAGCGCATCCGTGACGGGCTTTCGTTCACCACCCGACGCGTCACTGCCATTCAACATGGCCGTGCCATCTTCAGCCTCTCGGCCTCGTTCCAAGTGCCAGAAGATGGCTTCGACCATTCCGCGCCAATGCCTGATGTTGCTGCTCCCGAAACACTGCCGACCGTGCAGGAACGCTGGGCCGAAATCGCTGCCGAACACGATGATCGACGATTCGAAATGGATCTGCCCTTCGATCTGCGCAACTGCGATTGGTCGCCCGAAGACCGTCATCGTGAATTGCCGCCGTACCAACGCATCTGGATGAAAGCCACAGGAACGCTTCCCGACGATCCGGTGCTGCACACCTGCGCGCTCACCTACGCCTCCGACATGACATTGCTCGACACCGCTCTACTTCCTCACGCTCTTGGGCCGATCGACAATGTCTTCATGGCCAGCCTCGACCACGCGATGTGGTTCCATCGTCCCTTCAGAGCCGATGAATGGCTGCTCTACGCCCAGGAGACACCGAGCGCCGCAAGCGGTCGTGGCTTTGCTACCGGATCGGTGTTCACCAGCGAAGGAAAACTCGCGGTCACTGTTGTCCAAGAAGGCCTGATTCGGCCTCCTCGGTAACAACGATTACGACCAGGCCGGCAAAAGGCGACTAAACGATTCTGCGGCGAGAATCGCGAACACCACGAGCGGCGGAACCGTAAGCAGATACGCCACTCGTGGTGAGGAGCGGCGATATAGCAGCACAGCGCCGGCGACCGCTGCTGCCAGGAAGAGAAACGCAAGCAAGACAACTGGCCATGACGATGTGTCACCCACGTTGCCTATTTGACCGGCGGTCCTGCCATTTTGCGGCGTCGGAGCGAACGGCTTGCCGACCATCACCGCTATGACCACAGCGGCCTGAGCGGAATTCCACGGGAATGCACTCGCCGACGAGACCAGTGTGAGTCGATCATCTTTCGATGCTCCATAGAGACTGTTCAGCGGGATTCGACCCCCGTCAAGCGACGACTCAACCGCTGCAATTGTCGTTGTGGTCGTGCTTTCTGCGGCTGCGTCGGCGGAGGCGGCCTCAAGCGTTGCTGTAACAACAGGAGCGTCCGCAGGTGCAGCCGCTTCAGCGGGTGCCACTGTTGTCGTTGTACTTGTTGTCGTGGGAGCCGCAACAACGGGCGCAGAACTTGGAGTTGCCTCTGAAGTGAGCTCTGCTGCTCCTACATCGGTGACTTGATAAAGAGTTTGACCCTGTGTGGTGGTCACAACAATCTCATCGCCGATCTGCATCGACGAGAGGTCACCAAATGGACCGCCGAACATCGTGCGGCGACCGACAATCACCGCGTTTCCGGGTTGGCCCGGCGCAGCAGTACCCGGAACATGACCTGGGCCTACTCGCGTCGTTGCTGAATCAGCGCCTTCAACTGCAACTGTCTGCACGCCGAGAGACCCGACCTCAAGAATTCCGATCGCGCTTCCGATGGCCGGTGCGGTCGTCGACACTTCAACGCCTTGCAGCCCCGTCGCCTGATTCGCGGCTTTATCAATTGACGTTCGGTAGCGGTCAAGCAAGAGACCTTGATCGCGTTCCTGGAACATCGGCTCGATCACATAAAGAACGATTCCGAGAATCACGATTGCGATGACGACCCACAGCGCAACAAGAGGTCCTGTGCGAAGCGACGATGTGGCGCGACTGTTGTTCTCGTCCGCGTACACGTCGTCAGCGAGAACCTCGTCGTCGACAACCTCTTGAGTGTTTGAAACAGTCGTCGTCATACGATCAAGTACCGATGTCACTGGGCCCGTCCGCCACGACGGAATTGTGTCAAAGAGAAACGACCCGAGGTCGCCATTGCTGAAATGGTGAGAAGGGCTAACACCGCAACCAGTCCAACGAGCGCGAGGGCATTTCCACCCGCCGAACGACGGATGAATTCAGGCATCTCTGCCTGTGCCGAAGCCAATTGGGCGTCAACGGCAACCGAGGAACCGGCGGGAGCAACTCTCGTGGCACTCACGCCACCGCGACTGCCCACCGCTGACGGCGGACTTACGACAGTCCCGCTAGAGGCCGACCCCGAACCGCCAGCATTCGGAACAACCGGAACGGGAACACAGGTATTCGCAGTCGAACCGAGACGTGCAATCGCCGTGGTTGCTGCGCTCACCATCGAAGGAGTGATCGGTTCCAAACCATCAGGGAGCACTTGCTGGCCACCATGGACGACATAGGTCAACCAGTTCGTAAGATTTTGTTGCGCGGTGGGGCGTGCATTGCAGCGTGCATCGACCAATGGCTTCAGAGGCGCAAGCGCATATTCAACGAACGTCAATGGGTAGGGTTCCACCCCACCACTGGCTGCCGCAGCGGAATAGTTCGGGAGCAAACGCCCATCGGCCGTTGCTGTCATCGACGAAAGCGCTGCTGCCATCGAGGCCTGCGTGGGTTCAACAAATGCACCCGACGCGTTCTGAATCTGGACAACGGTCATACCCAAGAAACGGGCAGTGGCGAGGTCAGTAACCGTCCAAATGCCGCCGTAATCGTTCGTGCTTTGAAGCTTGATCGTCTTATCGAGGATCGACGTACCCGTGTAAAGGTTGAGTACTCCCTGAAACGATGGATCAGCGAGCGCGAACGACGAATAGGTCCCGCGGTCTTTACCTGCGTCTGGTCCGAATGAATTGTTGTTCGGGACTTTCCACGTGTTTGACCGGAGAGTATCGAGAGCCCCTGTCATAAACCAGGTCGTGCTTTCCGCATCGGGGACGGCGCCGACACGGATTGAAGAACTTGGACTGAACATCCCGGTGGACTGAAGTTGCGGGTTTCGCGCGTAAATCGCTGGCAAGAAGGTGCCGATCTGATCTGGCCCACCGGTAATGAGGGCGGTCACCTCGTCAAGCGTGAGTTTCACGTCGCTATAGGGGACTTTGTAACCGTTGCTATCCGGAAGACCATTGCCAACGGCAAGAACAGTGGCGTTCAATGCCACCGGAATGTTTACCGATGAGCGCGGCGTCAGCGGCTCGGCTTGATTACCTCGACCCAGTCCCACTGTTTCGTCGTAGCCAACCGCGCTGTAGGCCATGTCGACATCGCCACGTGAAAACATGTCGACGGCGCTGCCTTCACCAGTGAAGCTTGAACTACTAACCGCACCTGTCTGAGTGCCGTTATGGCACTGCGCAAGAGTCAGATCGACCCAAAGCCTGCTGATTCGATCGGAACTGGCACTGGAAACAATGCCTGATGCCGGCCCACCGCAGCCCGCAATCGGATCATCGATCCGATATTCGAGTTTCTGGGTGTAGGGCGTCCAACGAAGCACGCCATCAGTACCAATACCGCGGACTTGAACCACAAGATCGCAAGGATTCTGCGCATCACAAGTGAGGAGTTGAGCTTGACCTGCAGTGTCGTTCCAACCAACTGTTCCGACGCCAACGAGCATCGTGAAACTCTCACCAATCGGGCGCGTGGCGTTGGTGTAAGTATTTCCATCGGTAACGGAAAGATCTGCCGATGTAGAGATCGGGATCGAGGGACAATTCGGCCCACCGATGGCGAAATCATCATTGGGAACAAAGGACGTACTCGTTCCATAGTTCACTCCGGCACGACAGACCTGCGCCTTCGCGATCGAGATCGGGTGTGCACTGTCAGTCTGCAGCGTCACGCGAATTCGCGCACCGTCACTCAGTTCTGTCGTTGGCGAAATGGTGACAGTCCATGGCGTCGGACCATTCACCGCACCAGCTCGAGTGGACTCGAATGGGAGTCCGATAACGACCAACAACGCGGCGAGAGCCAGAGAACTCAGGAATGCGAAACTCCCGGCGACGAATCGCCGGGAGTTTCCACCTGCGGAACAGGGAATGTCCGTCAAGCGAAATACCCCGTGAGGTCGGCCACAAGATCAACCGACCCTGCATTGTTGAAAAGGCTCACCTTTCCATTGCTGCCGATACCGACCTGGACCAAGTTCGGCACAATGTCACCGACGACATAGTTCAGGTTCGAGGCAAGAGGACGAGTGACACCAGTAGGCCAAGCGGTGAGGTAACTGGCTGCGTTTGGCGTTACCGCTGTTGTGTTCATGACGATTGCCGATGCTCCGGCCGGGATGCCATTTGCGCCGCGGACGGTGAGGTCAATCGATGCGCCCTGACCAACTGGCGCAGAGACGCCGCCAGTGCCATTTCGGGTGTCAAGTGCACGAACTGGGGTTACTGGGTAGAACTGCTTCGCCGTGTTGTCAGGTGAGTAGTAACCGACGATGTCGGCAACCAGGTCAATCGTTCCGTTGGCGTTGAACAGATTGACTTTGCCCGAGGTTCCGATTCCAACAATTACGAGGTTCGGAACAACGTCGCCAGGAACAAAGTTCAGATTCGAAGCAAGCGGGCGGGTCACGCCGTTCGGGTACACCGTGACGTACCCGGCTGCATCGGGGCTCACGGCAGTGACGTTGAGGACAACGCCGGTCGCGTTGGCCGGAACAGCATTGGCGTTGGTGATCTGAAGCGATACTTCGCCACCTTGCGCGACACGAGCGAGAGCTGCACCAGTTCCAGCTCGTGTATCGAGCGCACGAACTGGGGTCACTGCCGTGAAGTAATCACCATTTACTGGGGAGTAGTAACCCACGACGTCGGCGATGAGATCATTCGTCCCACCCTGGTGATAGAGGCTGACCTGGCCGTTTGAGCCAATTCCCACCGTGACGAGATTGGGCACGACATCACCAGGAACGAAATTCAGGTTCGACGAAAGTGGCTGAGTCACTCCACGGGGCCAAACCGTGATGAAACCTGCACCAGTCGGGAGCACAGCAGTGACGTTCATAACGACTGCAGTTGCGTCGACAGGAATGCCATTCGCACCAGTGATCTGAAGATTCAAGGTGCCACCATCAGGAACCTGGCCGGCTACGCCGGTCGGGGTGTTGGTTGTGCGAGTGTCAAGGATGCGAACTGGAGTAACGGGATTGAATCGCGCACCCATTCCGTCCCAACCAAGGGGGAACGACTGGAAAACCGTGCCGCCGGCAACCTGGAGAAGAAGCGTCAACTTGCAAGCGTGCGTTTCATCACACTGAACCGTTGCGGTTCCACCTGACTGAAGGCTGAAGCTGCCACTCGTGCCCTTGCCGACCTTGAAGGTAAGCGTCGCAGTTGAGTAAGGCGAAACGGCCGTAACCGTCTTGAACGCGTCGGCGCCGGCGGAACCAAGAGCCGTCGGCGTGCACTTGCCCGAAACGGTCGGTGAGAAATCAGCGATGTAGTCAATCGCTCCAGCAGAGGAACACTGACGGGCTTCAATGCCATAAATGACACTCGAGCCAGCGGTCACCGTCACGGTCACGGTTGAACCGTCGACGAGTCCCGTTGTTGGCGCCGCAGTCACCGTGACTGGGACCGATGCCGTTTCGGCTCCTGCCGGGCTAATTGTTGCGATGGAGAGCAAGTACACAGCGAGAGCAATGAGAATGCCCAGGGTGCGAAACGTGCGGGTCTTTGTCATCTGTTTCTGACCTCTTCGTGTCTGACTGTGTTGGAGTCAACTGCGGGCGATTGAAGGATGGACTACGGAAGTGAGCGCGGTGTTGAGCGATGGGAAACCGCTGAACAACGTCAGGTGAACTCTTTGCGTGGGGAATGGCTGCGATCGGTTACCCGAAGACAAGTGGGAAACCCTGGAAACCGAAACCATTGGGGTACTGCATCTTGAGAACGAGTTGGCACGGGTGTGTCGCGTCGCATGTGATGGTCGATTGCGTGCCGTCCTGGAGTCCGAAGGTCTGTGATCCCGTTCCCACTCGGAACGTCACGACGATTGGCCCATACGGCGGCTTATTCAGAACTTCAATGAAGGAATCAGTGCCATCGGAGAAGGGCTTCGAGATACAGAGCCCTGCTCGAGTTGGGAGCATCTGTCCGTCGAATTGGATGCTCGCATCGCCTCGACATAACCGAGCTTCCACACCAAACGCTTGAGAACCGTTCGATGGTGTTGCTGTTACGGACACGACATCACCCGAATGCAACCCCGAGGTTTTCGACACCGAAACTGACATCGGCATCATCGGAGTCGTGTACGGACCAGTGGGTTCTGGTGTCGTCGTCAGAACTGGGGTAACCGAACTCGTCGTTGCGGCGCCAGCGGAGTCTGCTGTTGTCGCCTCACCTGAGTCGCGAGACGCGGCCTGAGAGGTTGACGCACCGCGAGTCGAGATAATGGCGAGTGCCACCACAACAACTGCGACAGCAACAACAGCTCCGATGACGGGAAGGCGACGGTTTCTCATGAGCAGACGATCGAGCGAGACCGATCGTTGGGGCCGGTACTCACGCACCGGCCCCAACAGAATCGATTAGGCAACGATTTTCCGGCAGGTTGAGCCAGCAAGGTTGTAGTTCGCTGACGCCGCAACCGAGCCGGTCACGCCGGCAGTGGGAAGCGGAGCGAAGCCGAAACTTGCGATCACTGCGGCTCGTGAACCATTACAAACGGCGCTCTTGATGCCGCCGTTTGAGTTGTCAAAGCCCACAGCTTGCACGGCCTTGACATAGTCGGGCGAGCGGGAATCAAGCACGTTGTAGACGAAGCGAACGCCGGGGAATGTCGCAACTGAATTCACCTTTGTCGAGGCTGCTTCTGTGATCGGATAACCACCCGACGCACCGCCTTGGACCGCAGAAAGTCCGGCATCGTTGAGCTGCCACTTGCGGTCAGTGACGTTGTATGCAGCTGGGTTGGCGTTCAGCAACTTCGCATTCGACAAACCAGTTGTACCGTCAACGGCGGTGAGAATTCCGCCAAGACGAGCCGGGGCTCCACCACTCGGAAGCACGCGCTTGTCGATTGTGGGGTTCGACGCATTGTTGGCCTGGTAAACCCACTGTCCAGCAGAGTACGGGAAGATTGCTGACTGCCAATCGGCAGGCGCAATCACGCTGGCATTGTTTTCTTCCAACGCGCCGCCGGTTGCATTCACGTACTTCACAGCCGGGCAGGAAGCGCTCGTGGTTCCAAAGTTAAATGACGAGGAACCGAGCAGATCGGAAAGGAAGAATCCGTAGGTACCAGAACTGGTCTGAGGAAGGTAACGCTGGATCTGACCAGCGGAACCACCAGGAACTTCTGACCAGTCGGTGTAGGTGCAGTTATAGATCTTTCGGAGACTGTCAAGTGACATCCCACCCGGAGCAGAAAGACTGCCGGTTGCCCACGAAACCGCATCGAGTGCGAAGGCGTAGTACTCGCCTGTACCTACAGCCGGTGAGCCCGAGCTGAACGACGAGGACCGAGCGATGTCGAGACAGCCTTGGTAGGTGGATGCACCGGCCAACACGTCTCGCAACATGTTGCGACCCGCTCCGGAACCAACTGGCATTAAGCGGTTCGGAAGTGTTGCCGTGGTTCCTGCAACCTGGAAGTTCATGGTCGGGCAATTTGCATCACCAGGAACAGAAACGCTCGAGGTGGCGAATGGATTGAGGTTCACCCATGTGTCACCTACAGGCGCATTGGCTTGGGCGAGGATTGCGTCCATGACATTGAGGGTGGTGTCAGAACCGCCAGCGGTGATTACAGTTGCGTTTGCTGCCGAAGCAGAAGCAACAAAACTCGCTGCAACAGTTGCGAACGCCGCACCGGCGAGAACAACTCGTTTGAACAAGGGACTCTTCACAGCTTTGGGTCCTTTCCTGGGAACGGAGACGCCTTCGATGCGTCCTACCGCGTTGGGCTCTCAGCCCACGCAGACATTGTTGACATGACGAAATGAACGGTTCCCTTGCTGAGCACAAACTCCAGGTGAAGTTCGGGTCAACCTTGAGAAACAGTTCGCCGTCGCTTGACACTTCTCAGACTTCGGATTTGCGGCGCGATCGGAAAATTCCAAACCCGATCGGCAAAAACATGACGAGGAGCAAAAGCAGCAACGCGAGGATGTTCGACGTCGGAATGCTCGGGCCGGTGTAGGCAACTGGTGTTGCCTTTCGCCAGTCTGTGCTCCCACCTCCGGCCGACTTCGTGGCCCCCGAAGTTCCCGCAGCAGCAGTCGCTGTCGCCCCAGCACCCGCGGTGGATGCAACACCACCACCGATTTGGGTCACTCCGGCCAATGGGTCAGGTGGGCTTCCGCCTCCATCACCAACAGAACCCGAAAAACGCGGATTCGAACAATTGTCGGCGCCGAGTTGCTCGGCAGGTTGACCAGTGAGGCGAGCAATCGAGTTGGCAACTTCTTGAGAGAGGTTTGGCGGCAGCGGCGAATACCCGATGCGAGCCATGTTCACCTGTCCATCACACGCGATGTAGCGCAACCAGGTCGCCAACGTTTCAGTGACACCCGGATTCGAATAGGGCCCCTTACAGGTCGGCCGGTCGGCGGAGTTCGTGCACTGCGTAACGATGTAGCTATAGGCCGAAATCGGATAAGCCTTGGGATTTCCCGAGTTATAAACGCCTGAAAGTTCTTGACTTAAATCAGACCGCAGCGTTGCGCTTTCGAGA
>CAEZTY010000024.1_pt1 | contig 22489 bp, 28 predicted proteins | sample 7264341 | NCBI WGS metagenome assembly CAEZTY01 (sample SAMEA6813815, study PRJEB35770) | uncultured Microthrixaceae bacterium | biome: Freshwater; feature: Freshwater reservoir; material: water | place: Czech Republic | collected 2016-04-20 | depth 0.5m m | reverse complement strand
GGCACCACGGCTGTTTCGGCATCAAGCATCAACTGGAGTGCAAGTGGTCAGATTCTGGCCAACGGCATTTCACTCACACTCAACGCAACTCGCCAGATCACGGTTGTCAACGGAAGCTCTGGTTCGACGAACTTCATCATTGATGTCCTCGGCTACTACCGCTGATTGTTGGACAGGTGGGCTAGGCCGCGGCGGCGTGGTGCAGTTCGAGCGTTGCTGGCTCGGGCTGGTGACCGGCCAACGCTGTGGCGAGGGCAGCGCGGGCTAACGCAATGCCCGCAAGGGCACGCTGGCGGGTGGTGTCATCGAGATGCCAAGAGGCAGGCCCCTCAGGGAGGCGATGAACACCGCTGGTGTGGAGGGTGGGTGGCTTCTTCATAGGACTCAGTGTGCCGAAGGGGTGTGACAGTGGAGGTAAAGCGAGCCAACCCATCTACGCTCCGTGCCGTGGACGCAAAGGAATGGCTGGGACTCCAGCCCACACATAACCCCATGCGCTGGTACTTGCCCGTCACCGAGGGCATCTGTAGCGGTCTCGGGACCTTATTTGGCGGCTGTGGCCTTGGCGCAGCGATTGACGCCCTTGAACGGGTAACCGAACGCCCAGTGGTGTGGGCTTGTGCGCAGTACATCAACTACACGAAGCCACCATCGGTGGTTGATCTCGACATCCAAATCGACGCATCCGGCCGCACCACCACCCAGGCTCGTGTCACCGGTCAGGTGGGCGATTCAACGATCTTCATTGTGAACGCGTCGTTGGGAAGCCGCGAGATGGCCGAGACAGGGCAGTGGGTGAGCCCGCCGGAGGTTCCCCGTCCGGAAGATTGTCCACCGCGCCAACTTCGGTTCGATCCTGGCAACTCCATTTCCAGCCGTCTCGATATGCGGATGGCCATCGATGAGCCCGGAACCGGGCACACCGCATTTTGGGTGCGGATGCCCGAGATTCTCGAGGCATCTGCGGCATCGCTCGCAGTGCTTGGCGATTTCGTTCCGATGGGGTTGGGCATGGCGATGACTTCCGAGATCAACTCCAACAGTCTCGACAACACGATTCGGGTGATGAACATCGTGCCCACCAAGTGGGTGCTTGCCGATGTGCGCATCGAAGCTGTGGCGCGTGGGTTTGGTCATGGCCACATTTATTTGTGGTCCGAAGATGGCACGCTCATGGCAACCGCAAGTCAGTCGGCCATGATCCGTCCTTGGAAAGGCAACTGATGGCTCCGTATCGTGGCTATGGCATCACCATTCCGTTCGACCGTGTCCCGTTGCACGCGCAACAAGAGCGCATTTCTGAACTCGCAGGCCTGGGTTATACCGATGCCTGGTCGGCCGAAACCGATGGCACCGATGCGTTCACGCCGCTCGTACTGACTTCTCAGTGGGCGCCGTCTTTGCGGCTTGGCACGGCGATTGTTCCGGTGTTTACTCGTGGCCCCGCGGTGATTGCGCAGAGCGCATTGGCCATGGCTCAAGCTGCACCTGGAAGATTCGTACTGGGGCTTGGAACGTCGTCCGATGTCATTGTTGGCCGCTGGAACGGAATCGCCTTCGATGAGCCCTACAAGCGGGTTCGTGACACTGTGCGGTTTGTGCGCGCTGCGCTCACGGGCGAGAAGGTCACGGAAACCTATGACACGTTTTCTATTCGCGGCTTCAAACTGAATGCCGCTCCCGAACAACCTGTTCCGATTCTCATCGCCGCACTGCGCGAAGGCATGTTGAACCTCGCCGGGAGCGAAGGCGATGGTGCGATTATCAATTGGTTGTCGGCCGACGATGTTGCTCGAGTTGCGCCAATCGTCACCGCCCATGGCGACGATAAGGAAATCGTCGCTCGTATCTTTGTCGTTCCTTCCGAAGATGCCGAGACGGTGCGCGCCCAAGCGAAGTTTGCGATTGCGGCCTATCTCAACGTGCCGGTGTACTCCGCGTTCCACGAATGGTTAGGCCGTGGTCCGCAACTACAGGGAATGTGGGATGCGTGGAAAGCCGGCGATCGGGCCGCTGCGTTAGCGGCAATTCCCGACGAGGTTGTCGATCAGCTCATCGTTCATGGCTCCTATGAGCAATGTCGTGCTCATATCCAGCGCTATATCGACAACGGTGTCACAACACCCGCGCTCGCCGTGCTGGGAATGGCTGGAGTCGACACCGAAGAAGCAGTGCGAGAACTCACTCCTCGCTGAATCTCGGTTGAGGTTTGCCGACTGCTCAGAGCAGCTTGAGTTGCTCGGTGCGTCCGGCCCAAGCGGACAGCGGTATCCACATGACGCCGCCGCGGGGGCCACGTTCTTTCACTTCGACTGCGTCGATGGGCATAGCTCGCATGGCGCCTTTTGAGTCGCAGACGCCGATACTGCCATCGGCCTCTCGGCGCGTGACGGTGCCGTCTTTCCAGCGTTCGGTGTCGCGGCGGCGGAATCGGACTGCCGTACCTGGGGCAAGACCTATTTCAGTGAGTCCGTCGGCGGGAAACGGATCGACGGGTTCGGCCTTCTTGCCTTTGGGTCGACGAACTGGTGGCATTTTAAAACCGCCCCGCCGAAGCATTGATGGTGTCGGCAATGACGTTCATTCGGTCTTGGCCCCAAGGCATCGGCATGATGATGGGGACGTCGACGCCGGCATCGACATAGGACTGCACGGTGGCGTGCACATGTGCAGCGTCGCCCAGAACATCGATGGCATCGACCATGCGATCGGAGACTGCTGCCAATGCGGCTTCGCGATTGCCAGCGGCATGACATTCGCGTACTTGAGCGACCTCGTCGGCGAATCCAGCGCGAATGAAATTGTCGGCATAGGAATCAACCACGATGTAGGAGAAAAGATCTTTGCGGGCAGAATTGCGATGAGGCTCGGGGTCGGTGACGCCAACGTGCACGTAGCCGTAGACCGTTGCATCGCCGCCGGCTCGTACTTGTTCGACCGACCACGGAATATGCGACGCAGGTAGATAATTGAGTAGGACGCCGTCGGCGAGTTCGCCAGCAAGTTTCAACATGCGCGGATTGAGTGCGGCGAGAATAATTTTTGGTCGCTTCTCGCCAAGGCGTACACCCAAACGAAAACCCTTGACTGTGTGGAAGTCGCCGGCAAAGTCGACTTTCTCTCCGCTGAGGCACATGCGAAGCAACGTGAGTTCTTCACGTATCTGAGCGAGTGGGCGATCGCCGTATTCAGCGCCATGCCAGCGGGAGACCACCGCTGGTGAGGACACGCCGATACCCAGGAAGATGTCGCGCTCTGGGTGGAGCGCTTGGAGCGTGGCCGCACCCATGGCGGTCACCCCTGGAGTACGAAGTTGGGTGGCGAGCACGCCGGTGCCGAGGCCGAGTTCGGGCCGAGCAGCCCCAATTGCGGCCAAGGTCGAGAATGCCTCGAGACCGGTGGTTTCGGCGACCCAGAACGATGAATAGCCGGCGTCTACGGCCCAATCGGCAGCAGCGAACCCGGCACTGGGGCCGAGTGCAGCGAAGCTCGCGAAGGTGAGGCCCAGCGGATGGGCAGGCGCAGCGCTCATGGCCGATGACGCTAGTGCGGGGGACTGACAGTGCCGAGCGTCTCTGATGGGTCAATCCCATGAAATTCTCTCGCGTAATTCTCCGAATTGACGCACGAATCGCACTCGCTGGCCTCTACGATGCGTTGGTAACCGCAGTGGCACGTGAAGTACTGCTCCCCGAGACTTCGGCCGAAGGAAGCAAATCTCAACCGCCAGCTAGGACAGGAGACACAATGACTGAAACCCACGAGATGGAAGCACTGACCGAGGCACTGTCGATTATCGACCGCGCTCTGGGCGAGATGCTCCACCGCGAGTTGGTCAGCACAAATGAAGTTGCCGATCTCCTGCTCGACATCCGCACGTTGGTGGCATCAGAAGCCGCTGTACTCGTCCAGAGCTAAGCCACACCGAGCCTTGTGCTCGCTCTGAACAATCAATCGATGCGATGCGCGGCCTTCGGGCCGCGCATCGTCGCGTGTGGCTGCCTTGTTGTTGCGAACGATCTAACGATCGAGGCTCGTGTGCTTGAACTCGTTGAGTGAAGGCCAGCCGTCGAGCATGTCGACGATGCGTTCAACTGATCGGCGCGCGTCGGCAGCGTCGGCGGGTAAGTCCATAAGGCGAACAAACGCTGCTTGGCTCTCGGTCATAAACGTCGGGACGCCCCAGACGTCGAGGTCTCGGGCAGCGGCGGTGTGCTCGTCGCGAATGATTGCGAGCGGCCGGCCGGTGACAACCTCGGCGAACACGGGGTCTGGGTCGATGCCGTTGGCGTCAAGGAGTGAGCGAAGGACAGATTCCTCACGCAGTTGTGCGCCTTCAGCGTGGCGGGCCTCGAACAGCGCCCGGTGGACGGCGGGGAACTGTTTGGGGTTGGTGTCGCGAACCACGACGGCGGCCTGAAGGGCAAGGAGGCCGGTGTCATCTTCGGGGTGATCCCAAATGGGGGATTCGCCTTCTTCGATGTGCACCTGACCGAGCGAGAACGGCACAAACCGCACGTTCCAGTCGGCACCGTCAAGGAGACCTTCGACGATATGGGCGTGGACGATGCGAGCAAAGGGGCATCGGTAGTCCCATGTAATGGCGAAGTTGAGAGTCATAGCGTGTCCCTGCGATTCATGGTCGAGGTTGAGTCGGAAGTTGTTGTTGCTCAGCTGCGACGGCGGTAGAGAGGGAAGACAGCGCGAGCAATCGCACCGAGGCCAAGACCGACAGCGAGGCCGCCGGCAACGTCGGACGCGTGGTGGATGCGCACGTGGATGCGACTCACCGCAACCAGGCCGCCAAGCCCGAAGAGGGCGACTTTCGTCGGCGTTGAAGATTTCTGCGCCAAAAGAACACCGGCAACCATTGCAGTGCTCGAATGTCCGCTGGGGAAGCTGGTCGAAAGTGGAATACGGAGGCGGTGAGGTCGCGCTTCTTGAATAACGGGACGCTCACGATTGAACTGTGTTTTTACGATCCCATTGATGATGACCGATTCGGCGGCGAGTACCGCCATGAGGCGCCACGCGGCCCGACCGTCTTCTTCGGAGCGAAGTCCGCGAACGAACGCGAGCAGTACCCAAATCAATCCGAAGTCACCGAGTTCGGTCAGGGCATAGATGATGCGATCAGTGGGCTCGGTGCCGCGGAAACGATCGAAGAATTCATCGACGCGTTCATCGAACCGGTCGATCACGCTCAACTCTGGGGACGGTTCGGTCTCTTCGATGCTTGTCACGGGTGACGATGCTAGGGGAGGAGCGAACGGACTCGTTCAGGGCTGGCGGAAACCGTTCGTGCGAGCGGGACGGTCGAGGTCCTCGGCTGGAAATGGGGCATCGTCGGGATTCCCGCCGAATTCGGGGCACCACTGCTGGTAGGAGCACCACGAGCAGAGCCTGGACTTCTTCGGACGGAAGTCGTCACGCTCGCAGGCGGTTTCGATGGCCGACCAAATCGAGGTGACCTTGCGTTCGATCTGTCGGGTTGATTGTTCGGTGGGGATGGTTTCGACGATTGTTGGCGATCCGCCGAGGTAGAGAAGTTGGACCTTTCCGGGACGCTCGCCGTAGATCTGTTCGCACAGATACGAATAGATGTGCACGCCGGTGAGTCGAGATTGTTGGTAACCCTCAGCAGGAGCTTTTCCGGTTTTGTAATCGCTCACGACGAGTTGACCATTGGCGTCGCGTTCGAGTCGGTCGATGATGCCGCGAAGAGTGACACTGGAACCTTCTTTGACAGTGAGCTCATGCTCGACGTGAAGTTCGAGACCGATTGGCTCGATGCTGGTTGGATCTTCGATGTCGAAATATTTGTGTATGAGCACATCTGCATCGCGAAAGAATGTGGCCTGATCGTCGGCATTGAGCGCAAGCTCTTGCCATTCGGGATCGGTGTCGAGTTCTGCTGAAGCATCGTGAAGACAGGTGACGGCGTTGTCGACAGTGCGATCGGCTGCATCGAGAGCGAGGAGACGTTCAAGTGCCGAATGCACCAGCGTTCCCTTAACGGTCGCGACGGTAGGAGGTTGCTGAATCTTGTTGATGGCGGAGAATCGGAATGAAAGCGCGCAGTCGGTAAAGGTCGAGACCTTCGAGGGCGAGAGTGAGGTGGGAAGTTTCAAGGCCATGTTTGGCAGGCTACGCAGACCCAGTGACAGCTGCTGCGGTAAGCGTCACTTCACGTGAGAAAACGCCTCAAGAACAGATGCTGCGATGGTTGCTGGAGCTTCAAGCGGACCAAAGTGGGCGAGTTCGGGAAACGATGCGATTGTTCCGTGAGGCAGCGCTTCGGCAATCGGCCGCCCGAAGATTGCGGGAACGGTGTCTTCGACGCCCATTGCGACGGTGACGGGACAGGTCACTTCGTGAAGTGCAGCAAAGGCATGGTGTGACATGCCGTGGGCGTAGACCTCGGCTTCGTTCTCGGGCGAGCACTTGAGCGAAACGGTTCCATCGTCGTTCTGAGTGAACCCATGGTCGACGTAGACGCGCAGGACTTCTGGATGCAACGTATTGAACGGCGGCTTCGACGCGTAATTCTCGTAGGCCGCGTCGAACGACTCGAAGGTATCTCGGCGACGACGGGCGCCGTTCGAGAGTGGGTTATCGGGATTGTGGCCAGTCACGTGGTCGGTTGGAACCACCACAGGCTCATAGAGGTAGAGCGCCGTGAACGTTCCAGGTCGTGCCTGTTCGGCGAGCAGTAATGACGCTGCGCCTTTGGAGTGCCCAACGCCGAAGGGCTTCTCGAGGCCAATCCCGTCGATGACCGAAAGTACGTCGTCGGCGAATCCGTACCATTCGAGCGGGCGATCCTCGGGGGCAGTCGAGTCGCCGTGTGCGCGCATGTCGATGGACCAGAGATGGAATCCGGTGAGATGAGCTGCGAGTGGCTCCCAGACGCGTCCGTGGAATCCGGTGGCATGAGCAAGTACAAGCGGGGGTCCTTCGCCGCCGAGGTCATGAACCTTGATTTCGACGTCATCGGTGGAAGGAACTCGCATTCCTCCATCCTGCCTCTACGGTGTGCGAGATGGCGCCGGATTCGACCGATTTCTCTGCGACAGGTGACGACCGGTGGCCCGAGGACCAGGTTGTCGATCCAGTGGACGCGGCGGTGCTTGAAGTAAACCGAGCCTTTTATGAAGCGTTCGAAGCATCGGATCTCAATGCGATGTCCGATCTTTGGGTTCATGACGATCGCGTGTTGTGCGTTCACCCTGGGTGGACAGCATTGCGGGGCTGGGCATCAATCGCAGCAAGTTGGGCTGTGATGTTCGATGGACCGCAGCAGATTCAATTCATCGTGACCGATGAACATGTTTGCGTAAACGGTGACATTGCTTGGGTGTCATGCGACGAAAACCTTCTGACCATCGGTGCAAGTGCCACAGTCAACGCGCTCAACGTTTTCGAGCGCGTGGGCGACGGACAGTGGCGGATGGTGGCTCACCACGGTGCGCCGGTGATGATCGCGTCTGACGAAGAGTTCGACGAAGACTTCGACAACTACGAGGAGTGATTCCTCAGCTGTTGGACTTGAGGGTGTTGAGGATCTTCGAAAGTTCGCCGGTGTTGTCGTCGGGGACGATGTAACCCGTTTCGTCGCGAATCGTGTCCCAGTTGGCGGCGATGTCTTCAGCCGTGAGGTTGGGGTTGTAATAGCCCGGGGTGAGGCCGACGAAGAAGCGGGAAATGACACCGCCGGCAGCGGAGTAAACCTCTCCGCTTACCTCGCAAGCTGACGAAGCAAGGTAAGCAACGAGCGGACTAACGAGCGCGGGATCCATTGCCTCCATGAGGCCATCGAAAAGTCCTTCGGTCATGCGTGTCGCTGCAACTGGTGCGACAGCATTGGCTTTGACGTTGAACTTTCGCCCTTCAATGGCGAGCACGCGAGTGAAGCCGACGAGACCCATCTTCGCAGCGCCGTAATTCGCCTGGCCAAAGTTTCCGAGGATGCCCGAGTTCGACGAAGTGGAAATGATTCGGCCGTAGCCCTTTTCCCGCATGATCACGTACGCGGGTTGCGTGACGTAGAACGCTCCCAGAAGGTGAACCTGGATCACGGCCTCGATCATTTGCTGGTCAAGGTTGTGAAATGACTTGTCGCGCAGAATGCCTGCGTTGTTGACAACGATGTCGACAGTGCCGAACGCGTCGACGGCGGTCTTGACGATGGCCTTGCCTCCATCGGAAGTTGCAACGGAGTTGGTATCGGCCACAGCTTCGCCGCCGAGATCGAGGATCTCCTGAACTACGGACTGTGCGGGTCCGACGTCGCCGCCATCGCCACTTACCGACCCGCCAAGGTCGTTCACGACAATTCGAGCGCCACGTCGGGCGAGCTCGAGGGCATGCTGGCGGCCGAGGCCACCACCTGCGCCAGTGATAATTGCGACCTGTCCGTCGAAGCCGATGTCAGTCATGGGGATCCATCCTCTCCGCGTGGTGCACGCGGACCGTGTAGTACGAACCGCAGGATCGTACTCAGAGGGGCCGGTGGGGCACCGCATCGCGTCTTTGGGGACCCTTGAGGCCTTTTATGAGTGATGCGGTCGTCGGTGGGGGCGGCGGTTCGGTAGCGTGGCATTCATGGCCCCGAAGATCAGCACCGAAAAGTTGTTCCGTCGTCTTCAGAAGGTTGTGGCTGCGGTCGATCTTCCCGGTGTTCCTGCCGGGACCTTCGGCAAGGTCTGGTTTGTTTCGGGCGTGACCTGGATTCGCTATCACGTGGCATTCGACAATGGCGCCGAAATTGCCAATGTCGATGGTGCAGAAATCACTGACCGCAAGGTGTGGCTCGCTGCTCAGGCTGTTCGCGATCAAGAGGCGCTCGAAAGAGAACGAGCCGAGCGGCGTGAAAATGCTCGCGCCGAAGCCTTAGCGAACTTGGCCACTGGTCCTGCCGCTCACTGATCGCAGTTTCTACATCCGCGTTCGCGGCATCGAAGGGACGTCCTCATGAAGTTCGGTATGCAAATTGATTACGCGGGCGGTTTCGCTGAATCTGCCGCCAAGGTCGCAGAGTATGAAAAAGCGGGCCTTGATATCGCGTGGGTGGCCGAGGCTTATGGGTTCGATGCGCCGACATTCATGGGTTACCTCGCGGCAAAGACCGAGTCCATAACAATCGGTGCAGGCATTCTCCCGATCTATACGCGCACGCCAACTCTGATGGCAATGACGGCCGCCAGCATGGACACGCTCACAAATGGCCGTTTCATTCTCGGACTCGGCGCTTCGGGCCCGCAGGTCATCGAGGGTTTTCATGGTGTGAAGTACGACGCTCCCCTCGGACGCACGCGCGAAATCATCGATATTTGTCGAATCGTCTGGAAACGCGAACGTGTTACCTATGACGGCAAGTACTACCAATTGCCATTGCCCGCCGGCGAGGGAACCGGGTTGGGTAAACCGCTCAAGATGATTGCCAAGCCGATTCGTGAAGATATTCCGGTCTGGATCGCGTCGCTCGGTCCGAAAAACGTTGAATTGACTGCCGAGATTGCGAACGGCTGGTTGCCGATCTTCTACATGCCCGAACGAGCCAACGATGTGTGGGGCGCCGACCTTGCCGCTGGCATGGCGAAGCGCGACCCGAGTCTTGGTCCGCTCGAAATTTGTGCTGGTGGGTTAGTTGCTATTGGTGATGACAAGTCCGACATCGCAGAACTAGCGCGACCGATGGCTGCTCTCTATGTGGGCGGTATGGGTGCGAAGGGTCGCAACTTCTACAACGACCTCATGTGTCGTTACGGCTACGAGGAAGAAGCGGAAAAGATCCAAGACCTGTACCTCGAGGGCAAGAAGGATGAAGCCGCAGCGCTTGTACCTTCGGAGTTTCTGAAACTCACCAACCTCTGCGGGCCCGAAGGATTTGTGCGCGAACGCATTGAGGCCTACGCCGCCGCTGGTGTGAACGTGCTCAATATCATCCCTGTTGGCGAAAATCCCACAGCGATAATTGAAAAGTTGAAGACCTGGGTTTCGTAAACGTCAGCGCAGCGCGCTGACTCGCTCGATCACTGCTTCGGCCTCGGCCACAATCGTTCGAACAAGCTCGCCTGCGGGAACGAGTTCGTTGATCGCACCTACGCCTTGGCCTGCAGGCCAAAACTCGCGTGATGGATCAACGTCAGTGTCGGGGCCAGCGCCGAGGTGGTTGGCGCCATCGTTCATTGATCGAATGAATTGAGCGGGGAAGGGCTCGATCTCGCTCACGTGTTCTTCCCAGTACTGCGTGTAGTCGTTGCGGGCCACGCGGCAGGTCTTTCCGGTGAAGCCTTTGGAAATAACTGTGTCGTCTTCAGCCATCGAGAGGAGTTTCTCTTTGTAGCCCGGGGTTCCCCATGCTTCAGGGGTGGCGATGAATCGCGTGCCCATCCAAACCCCTTCGGCACCGAGACTGAGTGCGGCAGCAAGACCCCGACCATCAAACAGCCCACCGGCAGCCACGACGGGCACCTTTGCTTCGACAACATCAACGATCTGTGGAACAAGCGCCATTGTCGCGACCGTACCGGTATGGCCACCGGCTTCGGTGCCTTGTGCGATGACGAGGTCGCAACCAGCGGCGACAGCAGCGACAGCATGGCGAACTTTTCCGCACATGCTGGCGACGAGAACGTTGTTGTCATGACACAACTTGACGACGTCGCGTGGAACGCCGAGACCAGCAACAAAGACGCGTCCGCCGTTATCGATGATCGCTTGCACCTGTGCAGGCATATCGCCGGGCGCTGCGGTAAGGAGATCAACGCCGAAAGGTTTGCTGGTCAATTCACGAACGCTTTGCATCTGTTGCACCATGCGTTCGAGATTCATTGTCGATGCACCCATGCATCCAAAGCCGCCGGCTTCGGTTACTGCAGCGACCAATTCGTAGTAACTAACTCCGCCCATTCCAGCAAGCATCACTGGATGTTCAATTTCGAGAAGGTCAGTGAGTCGTGTGCGCATGATCGCCACGGTACGCCCCCGGGCCGCTGAGCATGTTGCGATGCCAGCGGCGTGGGGTCAGAAGCAGGGCTCTGGGGTAGTCCTCAAAGAGCCAACGGGCGAAGTTGCGGCGGGTCCAGCTGCTGATGCCGGCGATTCGGACCGCACCGCGAGCGCCGCTCGGGCGTCGGAGGATACGCATGAGTCGCTCGGCGAATCGATGATCGACGCCGAGTTCGGTCTCCACCGAATGGGTGTACGCGGACCTGCAGCCTTCAGGATTCTCCGAGTTGGTGATGATCGCTTCGGCGGCCCATCTCCCGGTGAGGAGGGCTTGACCGATTCCCTCTCCTGTCATTGGATCAGTTGCAGCTGCAGCATCGCCAACAAAGAGTGTCCGTTCGTGTGAGAGCGCAATTCGGTCAACCCGCGCGGGTATCGGCCACGCTCGATGAGGACCTTCCGCTTCTGCATCTGGACCGAGGAAGTCGCGCACATGCGGTCGATTCAACAGCTCACGCCAAAGCGGTCCCATGTCACCGACGCTGTAGGAACTGTCGTCACGGAGGATTCCGAAACCGACATTTGCGGTGCCATCGGCCAATGGGAAAGACCATGCATAGCCAGGCAGAAGGTCAGCCTCGAACCAGACCACGAGTTCATTGGAAGCACGCGGCGAAACGTTTCGGAAGTACTGACGGAATGCGTGCCACTCGCCGCGATACCCAGGTTGCGCAAGACCGAGTGCTTTGCGAGTTGGCGACCACATTCCATCTGCGGCGATCACGTAGGTGGCGCGAAACGTTTCGCCAGATTCCGTGGTGACGAGCGCATCAGCATCGCTTTGTTGAATAGCGGTTAGGGCCAGATTTTCGCGAACCTCTACGCCGACGGAGCGGGTAAGGCCAACGAGCGCGGCGTCAAGATCTTGTCTTCGACTTACAGCTGCATAGACGCCGTTGTTTCTCGGCAGTGGGAAGACAACTTCACGACCACTCGGCGAGCGCACGATCACGTCTTCAACATCGATCCATGACGGAACCGATGTTGGATCAAGGCCGAGGGCGTCCAGCTCACGAAGTGCCGATGTGGTGAGCCCGTCGCCGCAGATTTTGTCGCGAGGAAATGCCGCCTTATCGATGACTACGACGCTTTTGCCGGAGCGCTGCAATGTGATGGCTGCCGCGCATCCTGCAGGGCCGGCTCCAACGACGAGAACGTCGACTCGTCGCTCGGCGCCAGATTCGGATTCGGTGGGCGGGGGAGTGAGCGACATCGCTCGCAGGCTAGAGCGTCTCGGGTTCTGGACCGAAGCCCGGACGAACCTCTCCTGGTTCTATTGGCCTCATCATGATGTCGATCGCCAGCCAAATGGTTTTTGAATACGGAAAAAACGCGAGCGGCAAGAATCCAGCAGCCGCTATGGAAGCGATGATGATTGCCACGATTGGGGGATCGGGCCAGAACCCCAAGAATCCTGCGAGAAGCACGATGAGTAGCGCCCCGAAACTCACGATGGTGTTAATTCCGAGATCGCCGGTCCAATGACCTTCGATTCGTTCGAACTTGAGATCGCACTTTGGACACCGCGGAAGCATGGAGAACCAGTGACGGAAAAGATGGCCCTGCCCGCACACAGCGCAGTGCTTCATGCAGCCTCGTAGAAAGAGTCGCTTGTTCGGGGACATCAGTTAAAACGTGATGCTGGGGTCGATGTGGGTGATGTCAAGCGGTTCAGGCGGAATGGTGCCAGCGACGAGATCGGGCAGAAATTCGCGCAACCGCCGGGGGAGAACCTGGGCGTCGGATTCCAAAAGTTCATCGAGTCCCCACCAGTGGTGCCCCCCAAATGCCAATGCTTCGAATGCCTCGAGGCCACCGGGTTTGCGAGTTGAGAGGTCGATCCGATCTGTCCACGCAACATGCACGTGCTCGTGTTGATCAAACTTCCATCCAGCAAAGGTGAACTTGGAATGTTGTGTCCAGACACATGGGCCGATTTCCGCCTCAACGATTCCGGTCTCTTCGAAAAGTTCGCGACGAGCCGCTTCGGCGCTTGTTTCGCCGTGCTCGATTCCGCCACCGGGGATCTCCCACCACTGACCTTTGGAGGCATCGGCAGGATCGCGGGCCTCGAGGAGCAGAACGTGGCCATGTTGATCGAGAACGACCACGCGTGCCGCCGTTCGTTTGAGTACCCAATCAGCCATGGTTCTCCTCGAGCCAGTGAATCCATCGCCCATGCGGATGGGCGACAGCGAGAGCAGTTGTCGTGCAGATCCCGCCCCGCCATGATCGCAGGCCGAGAAGGGTCGGGGTTCCTTCGCCTTCGTACAGGCCAAAAACAGAGGGGTCGAAGTTGGAGACCCATGGCGTGAAGCGGGGTTCTTCGAAGGTGACGATGTCGAGATCTCGTTCGGCTCCGACGCTGTCGATGGTTTTGATCACGGCGTCTCTGCCGTTGGTGTCGATATAGGCCAGCGCCCAGGTTGAGAAAACAATCAGATGATCTGTGGGTTCGATCGATGTGAGTGCCGAGTGAAGATCGGTTACGGCGTCACCGGCCAGGAGTTGTGGTGGTGACATGCGAGCAACGTCGATCGCTGCAGCGAGTCGTTCGGGACGATCAGGAATGCCGGGCCACAAGCATGCTTGAAGCCATCGACATTCCGAATCGTTCATGACGTCAATAGGGTTGACGTCGAGCCCGCGGCGCGAATTCGGGGTCGAGATTTCGGTGGGAATCGCTGGAGTAACGGGGCCCCGCAGTTCGCACTCCAGTCGAACGTTGGCATCGTCGGGCCCAATGCCCGCGACCATGTTTCCGTTTCGAGTGAAGTCGATATGGAAGCGGTCGAGGTAAAGGTTGAGTCCGGCGCTTGGACCGATTTCAAAGAGCGCGGTTTGCGTAGTGACATTTCGCTGAGAACGACCGAAGGCAAGCGACAAGATGGCGCTTCGACCGACCTCGTTTGTTTGCACGGAACGAGTGCGCATGTTGTCGATGACTGCAGAACCGTCACGTTCAATCAATTCCCGAAGCAGTGGCATCGGATCTACGTGAGACTCGCCGCGATAGATGGCCGCAATCGCACGGTCGGGGCTAGCAAGTACCCGATCATGGGTGGCGGCAAAAAACAGCACCGGTACTCGACCACGCCGGGCATTTGGATTGGCCGCCGCAGCGATGAATCCCAAGAGCTCGCGATCGGTGGCAACGGCACGAGCGATCTGCTCGTACAAGGGGGAGTATCCGGCGAAATCGTTATCGGCGAGAAAGACGAAGAGGTCGGAGAGTTCCTCGATGGCGTCGCGCTCGCTCATGATGGCGAGGGTATCGCTCTGGGTGCGACGTCGGCGGACGAATCACAGCACAATGGAGTTGTGACCATGCCTGCCGGAACACTTCTTCGTCGTGGAGCCCGACGAAGATGCCCGGTCTGTGGCCAAGGAAAACTCTTCCGTAGTTGGGTGCGCATGGTGCCCGAGTGTCCGAGATGTGGGCTCGTCTTCGATCGCCTTCCCGGCCACTGGCTTGGCTCGTGGTTTCTCAACATCTGCGTCGTGCAGTTGGTTGTTGTCTTGATTCTTTCAATTGGTGTCGCTGCCACTTGGCCTGAGCCACCGATGTGGATCATTGGAGGGGCAACGGCTCTGTCAGCAGTTTTGGTTCCATTTCTTTTCTTCCCCTTTTCGCGCACGTTGTGGTGCGCGATTGATCTCGCGATGCGTCCCCTTGATTACGACGATGGCGTCGCCCCGGGTTTCATGCTCAGCGAAGATCAGGAACGTCTCGAATTGGAACGGTCTGCCCTACACGACGACGAATAATGAATGACGCTGATGTGCCTAGCGGGTAGTCGTTGTCTTGCCTGCTGTCACCGTTGTTGTCGTCTGAGCTTCAGTCGTTGTTGTCGTTGGAGCTTCCGGAACGACCCGCACGGTAAAGGTCAGCACTTTGTTTTCGGCCTGAGGTTGGCCAGCGATCTGGGTGTAACGGAACGAGAGCGTCGCTGGGCCAACTGACCGGCCGGCAAAAGAAATGATCTGGACGAGCGGGAGCACGACGGGAGAGGTTGTTGTTGTCGTTGAACTCGCCGCCGCTGCATTGAACCGCGTTGTCGGTGGTGTAGTCGTTGTCGTGGCAGTGGCTATTTGGGCCTTTGCGATCAATTGCGCATCGTCACTAAAACCCGAACCGAGTGCGATGAGGCGCGAATTGTCTATTGGAGCGAGTACCCACCGCCATCCTGAGCCAGGATCGGCGGGCAGCATGATCGCAAATTCCCGCCCGACCGCAGTCGAGATCGTGACGGAGGGATCGACGTAGGTGGGGGGATCAACGCGGCCGGGAATACTGGTTTCCGCGTGGGCCTGGTCGGAATTCGATGACGGGCCACTCGAGCAACCGACAAGCAACGTGACAAGACCGATGGCGACAACGGCCAAGTGGCGAAGACGGCTTGGTGGCACAACGCGATTATGAGTCATGCGAATCGGCGTTCGGTCGGAATTCATCGAGTTCAGACTACGGCCCTTCGTCGGAATGCTCAGTGCAACGGGGGGCCGCGGCCCCATCTAGAGTCGCTCTCGTGAACTTCGACGAATCTCTCGAAGAGGCTGAGATCCGGGCTGAGATCCGGGCTTTCCTCGATGCAAACGCCACGCTCAAGACTGGAACGGAAACTGATTGGTCCCGTGGGCCAGTAGATGATTCCGAAGAGGCAGCTCGTGTCTACATGGAGCGTTGCCGCTCGTGGCAGAAAGTGCTTCGCGACAATGGCTGGGCCGGGATTACGTGGCCCAAGGCATTTGGCGGCCGCGGTGACAGCGCCGCAGTTTCCATATTGTTCGGTCAAGAGGCGTCGAAATATGACGTGACCGCAGGTTTCATCGCCGCGGTGCAATCGCTCGTCGGACCGCCGATCATGCGTCACGGCACTCCCGAGCAACAGGCGCGCTTTTTGCCAGGGCTTCTCGATGGTTCCGTTGCCTGGTGTCAGTTGTTTTCCGAGCCAGGTGCTGGGTCTGACCTCGCGGCGCTTTCGACTCGCGCCGTTCGTGACGGCGATTCTTTTATCGTCAATGGCCAGAAGGTGTGGAACACCCAAGCGCAGTTTGCTGACTGGGGCATTCTCATCACACGTTCGGATCCTGATGCGCCGAAACACAAGGGCATTACGTTTCTGCTGGTCGACATGAAGACGCCGGGCATTGAAGTGCGACCACTGGTTCAGGCCACTGGTCAAGCACATTTCAACGAGGTCTTCTTCAATGATGTCGTGATTCCGGTGGAGAACGTTGTTGGAGAAATCAATGAAGGCTGGGCAGTTACTCGAACCGTGCTGAGCAGCGAGGCCGGAATGATTGGCTCGGGTGCCGGTGGCTCGAATGGTTTCGAAGGCGTACTCGCGCTGGCGCGGAAATATGGCCGCACGAACGATGCCGATATCCGTCTCCGCCTCGCCGATGCCTACGCGCGCGAACGAATGTTGCAACTTCTTGGCCTCCGCATGCAGTCGTTCATTCTCAACGGCCGGGGCAATCCACCCGATCCGTCGGTGATGAAGAACTTCATGGTGCAGGCTGCTGAGAAGCGTTACGACCTTGCTCTTGAACTCGAAGGCGCCGATGGAATGCTCGACAAAGTTGACGCCCCGCAGAATGGTTTCTGGCAGTCAGTTCACATGGGTCAGTTCGGTTCACGTATTGGTGGCGGCACCAACGAGGTGCACCGCAACATGATCGCCGAGCGCGCGCTTGGTCTACCGCGCGACATTCAGCCCGATAAAGATCTTGCGTGGAAGGACATTCTGAAGGCTTAGAGCTTCAGAACTTTCTTCGCATTCTCACGAAGGAACTTGGGCCACACCTCGTCTTTGAATGGAACCTTTGGAAGTTCTTCAAAGATGCGGTCGTAGCTGAGCCCAGCGGGGAAGTACCCGGCGTACATGACCTTGTCGGCGCCACGACTGTTGGCGTAATCGATGATGGCCTTCGGGTAGTGCTTTGGAGCAAAGGCTGATGTCGAATAGTAGAGATTCGGCCACTTGAGCATGAGCTTCATGGCGAGCTCTGTCCACGGCTCTGCGCCATGGCGCATGACGAAGGTGAGATCGGGGAAGTCGTACATGACCTCGTCGATAAGTTCGACGTGCTGCGGCGCAAATGGAACGCGAGGGCCAGGAATACCGACGCAGCAGAAGATGGGAAGATCAAGTTCACACGCAAGTGAATAGAACGGGTACATCTTCTTGTCGTTCAGTGGAGTTCGGTAACCCGCGGGGAAGGTACTGATAGCGCGGAGGTTGACGCCGCTGGCAGCCACCTCGCGAATCTTTTCGATCGCGGGCATGACGTCGGTTGGATCGAACTCGAAACAGGTAAAGAATCGATCAGGGTGTTCCTCGAGTGCACGAATGCAATCGGGATTATTGGGGTTATATCCGAGCATCGCCTTTTCGATGTTGTGACGATCGAGATTGTCGAGCACAAGTGCAACGGGATCGACGCCTTCATCGGTGTCGGGCGGAACGTCTTTGAACATGTACTGGGCCGGGAATCGGAAGTCTTTGGATTCTTCGTCGCGCAAATGCGGCGCAAGGAACTTGTAGACCTCTCTACGGTCGCGGCTTGGCATGCCGACAAAGGTTTCGATGATCTTGACGTCGTTCGGGAATCCCATGGGATCGGTCGCTCCTCAAAGATGATGGACGGAGCGAATCTACGACATTGAGCGCGATGAGTTGTTCGTTCGTCTCAGGCCGCTAGCGGGGGATCGGCGGGGGTGATCCCGTTTCGTACCTCATGCACCCATAATTCCAAATCGAGTTCGCATGCTCGGCGCTGAAAGGTCGCAGCGAGGACTGGGTTGAGACTCGAGGATCGAAACCGGAGCGACTCTGCTCGGCTGCGCAGAGCTTTGGTGAATGCGGCGTCGATTGCGGTGCTGTTCATGAGGTGCTCCTTCAATGGCTTGGGGTCGACGATGATGCATTTCAGGACTCCTCGAGTCCTTTCTTGTCATGTCGGCAGAAGTCACGAAAGTGTGAGTAATTATTCCCGGGTCGGGAGAATCTGCTCAGGTTGCCGGGTGAGTGTGAACGCCGTGTTCTGAACTGGGCCCATCGTCGGGGTGCTCGGAGGTTTGACCGAAGCGATGCTTGAAGAGGAAATGGGCGCCGAGTCCGGCAGGCAACGGCAACCAGTACGAGGCAATCCGGTACGCGAGCGTTGCCAGCAGCGCCTTGTCGCCAGGAACGCCAGCAATCACGAGCATCGCAGTAAGGCCTGCCTCTACGAATCCGACACCACCAGGCGTAATGGGAATCATGCCGAGAACTGCCGCTACCGCATAGGCGAGCAGAACCAGGCTCAACCGTGGGTTGACACCGCAAGCTTTCAACGCGCAAACAAGAGCAAAGTAATCAAGTAACCAGTTTCCAACCGCGGCGAGAAGCGCCGCGCGCCATCGGGAACCAAGGCTGCTGACCATTTGGTCACGTTGGCGGATGATTCCCTCGACGGTAGGACCACCCGTTCTTCCTCGCCGCCGATTAATCCAGGAAGTGATTGCAGTCACGAATTGACCGAACCATTGGATGGGCCGATCAAAACGTACGAGCGAGAACGCGAAGGCAAAGAGTGCAATGGCAAGTACTGCACCGCCCCATGCGACATGGATCAATCCGTCGGGGATCGGAGCACCCAAGATTGAAAGAACAAGCGCCACCATCGGGAGGCATAACAAGACACCATTGGAAATAATCGATGTAGCAGCGAGTGCTGCTCCAGCTGAGCCGCGATCGACTCCCGAGACCGACAACATCCGGAATCCGGTAGCAGCGCCGATGGCCGCGCCACCAGGAACAACTTTCGCTACAGCATTGGATGTGAGCTGCGCGGTTGAGGCAACGAACCACGTGACCTTCGGAAGTGCCACCCGAGTGAGTTCCCATGCACACGAGTACGAACCAACTTCACACAACAAAATTGCGACAAACCAGTAGATGCTGACGGTGCGCAGTTGCGGGATTTGATCCCACATGTCGAGCAGTCGTGGGGCGAGGCCGTAAAAGGCAAAGGCCATGACAGCGAGGAAAAGGACGCGACCAAGAATCCGCAGACGCGAAACCTGATGCGTCGACGCTGATCCCGCCACCTCCGCAGCGGGAGGCGAGTGAGGTTCTTGGCTGGAGTTCAGCCGAGAACGCCCTTTTCATGAAGTTGGGCAATGCGATCAGCGTCGTAGCCGAGCAGTTCGCTCAGGATTTCATCGCTGTGCTGTCCACATTCAGGGGCTTTGCGCGGAATCGGAAGTTCGCCACCGATGATTTTGACGGGATTCGGCAACATGTCCGCACCAAGGATCTCTTTGGGAATCCATTGCATGCGATCTTGAAACTGGGGATCGTTCTGCATCGATGATGGAGTGTTGACGGGAGCGAGTGGCGTATTCCATTCGCCGCCGAAGTCCATCCATTCCTGTGAGGTCTTTGACTTGAAGATCTCTGTGAGGATGGCAAGAAGTTCGCGGTTCCCACGGGCGTGATCGGCATATTTGGAGCCGGGAAACTTTTCGAAGAGATCTTCGCGACCGACGCCCTTGCAAAAGTTCTTCCAGAACTCTTGTTCTGAGGCCATAAAGAGAATGTGCCCATCGGAGGTTTCGTACATCTGATAGCGCACACCCTCTTTCATGCCAGAGGTGCCTGGTGCCCGACGTTCGTAGTTGTCGGCCTTGTTGCCTGTGACTTCTGATTGTGGTCGCTCGTAGGCCTTGAACGATTCACTGCGGTACCAGTCGAATGCGGCAGCCGCGTCGGACTGAGCGATCTCCATGTAGCAACCCTCGCCGGTGGCCCGAGCCTTAATGATGCCGGCCAAAATTCCGAGGGCTCCGTACATCGGCCCTGCGTTGATGCCAATTGAGATGTGGGGAGGGATGTAGCAGTAGCCCTCTTCGTCATAGGCAGGCTCGATGATGCCGGCCCACGTGTCGTACGCGATGCCATGGCTTGGGAGGTCGCGGTAGGGGCCAGTCATTCCGTAGCCACTGATTGTCATGAAGACGATCTTCGGATTGATCGCTTTGAGATCGTCGTAGCCGAGGCCGCGACGAGCGAGTGCACCTGGACGCATGGCTTCGACGACGACGTCGGCGTCGGCGGCGAGTTCTTTGAACGCTTGAACGCCCTCTTCGGTTCGAAGATCCAGAACAATGGATCGTTTCCCACGGTTGCAATGGAGAAAGAGCAACGAGGTGTCTTCGACGATGGGCCAGGTCATTTGGCGGCCGTAATCGCCACCAGGTGCTTCGACCTTTATGACATCGGCGCCGAGTTCGGCGAGATTGGTGGTGACGGCGGCGGGTCCGAGCATCGAAGCTTCGATAATCCGGACCCCGGCAAGGGGTGCAATTTCAGTCATGGCACCAATCTGCCACGTCACCCGACCCTTCGTCGCCCCGGCATCGGTAGATGAGGCAAGATGGCACCTCGGAGGCAGCAGCCCCCGAGCAACCAAGTCACTAGTACTCCGAGAAGGGGACCATCATGCGAATCGTGGTCGATTTCGATCTGTGTGAAAGCAACGCCGTCTGCATGGGCATCGCGCCGGAAATCTTCGAGGTCCGTGACGACGATTTCCTCTATGTACTCAACGAGAATCCGCCTGAATCAATGCGGGCCAAGATGGAAGAATCGGTGCAGCGCTGCCCGAAGCAGGCGATTTCGATCGCCGAGGACTGAGTCTCGTTTTGGCGCGTGATGCGCCAGAACTCTCAGTTGTTGCTTCATGACTTCCACCACCGTCATTGTTGGGGCGTCGCTCGCCGGAATAAACGCTGCACGAACCCTGCGACTACAGGGTCAACTTGGACCGATCCTTGTCGTCGATGCTGATCCCGAGCGTCCCTACGACCGTCCGCCACTTTCGAAACAGATCCTCACCGGAGAATGGGAACCCGAAAAGATTCTGCTCCCGGCCGGGAAGGAAGATCTGAACCTGGATTTCCGGCTGGGAACTCGAGCGAAGGCGCTAGACCTCGCTGCGCGCCAAATCGTGCTCGAGGACCCGACTGGTGCAACGGAATCGGCATCGTTTGACGCATTAGTTATCGCGACTGGGGCATCTGCTCGTCGACTTCCCGAAACGGCAGGAATAGCAGGAGTGCATGTCGTGCGCACATTGGCCGACAGTCTTGCGTTGCGTGCAGAACTCGATGCTGGACCATCTCGTGTTGTGGTTATCGGCGCAGGTTTTATTGGCGCTGAGGTTGCATCAAGTTGCCGCAAGCGCGGCCTTGACGTCACGCTCGTGGAAGCGTTGCCACTGCCGCTTGAACGCATCCTCGGAGCGGAGATGGGTCAAGTCTGTGCGCAGGTCCATATCGAAAACGGCGTCGACCTCAGACTGGGTACTGGCGTCTTGCAGATTGAAACAAGTGCAGCTGATGGAATTGAACGGGTTCGAGCAGTTGTATTGAGCGATGGCACCACTGTCCCGGCCGATGTTGTTGTCGTCGGAATTGGAGTCACGCTCAATACGGAGTGGCTCGAAGGGTCTGGAATCACACTCGATGACGGCGTTGCGTGCGACAACACTTTGCTCGCTGCCCCTGGCGTGGTGGCGGCTGGAGATATTGCTCGTTATCCGAGTGCGAGGTTCGGACGCACGCTCCGTGTCGAGCACTGGGAGACCGCCATCGCTGGGGGAGAGGCTGCTGCCCGAAGGCTCTTGGCGGAAGCGAGTGGAGAAACGCCAGCGGTATTCGATCCAATCCCGTGGTTCTGGAGCGATCAATACGATCGAAAGATTCAACTTGCAGGTCGGCCAATGCCCACCGATGAATGTCGGATTGTGCACGGGTCAACAGCAGAATTTCGATTTGTGAGCCTTTACGGAAACGGCGACCGGCTCACCGGTGTGTTGGGAATGAATCGCCCTCGCCATGTGGTGCAACTTCGGGCGCTCTTTGACGAAGGCGTGAGCTTTTCCGACGCCTGTGAACGAGCGGAAGCCCTCTGATGGCAGATGGGTCTGCAGATGAGGAACTCGTCGATGAACTCGATGCAATGGGGATGGTCATTGGCGAAGTGACCCGCGCTGAAATGCGCCGGGCAAATCTTCTGCACCGGTCAGTGTTCATAGTTGTGCGCAACGACGTCGATGAACTTTTGATTCATCGACGAGCGACATGGAAAGACCTGTGGCCCGACGCGTGGGATATCGCTGTGAGCGGCGTCGTCGCTGCGGGTGAGGCGTGGGAATTGGCAGCCGCACGGGAACTTATTGAAGAACTCGGAATCTCGGCAGAACTCGCTTATTTGGGCGAAGGCTCCTACGAAGATGACGAAGTTCGTGAAGTGGCGCGTATCTATCAGACGCGTTCGGAAGGGCCATTCGACTTTGCCGATGATGAGATCGTCGAAGCGGTGTGGGTCCCGATTGACAATCTGCGTGAATGGCTAGATGGTCGCCTCGTGTGTCCCGACAGCATGTCGTTGGTGTTGCCAAGGCTTGACGCCCCATGAGCAAT
>CAEZTY010000023.1_pt1 | contig 22918 bp, 20 predicted proteins | sample 7264341 | NCBI WGS metagenome assembly CAEZTY01 (sample SAMEA6813815, study PRJEB35770) | uncultured Microthrixaceae bacterium | biome: Freshwater; feature: Freshwater reservoir; material: water | place: Czech Republic | collected 2016-04-20 | depth 0.5m m | reverse complement strand
CGCGGGGTTCTTCGAGACGACGTGTCCGAAATGCGGCAAGCCTGCTCACAGAGAAACCGACACGATGGACACCTTCGTCGATTCGTCTTGGTACTACCTGCGGTTCTGTGATCCTTGGAACACGGAACAACCGTTCTCAACCGAAGCAGTCAACGCGTGGATGCCGGTCGACCAGTACATCGGCGGAGTGGAACACGCGATCTTGCATCTGATGTACGCGCGATTCTTCACGAAGGCTCTTTCCGATCTAGGTGTTGCCCCGGCGAATTTGCGCGAGCCGTTCACTCGTTTGTTTACGCAGGGCATGATTCGGCTCGATGGCGACAAGATGTCGAAATCAAAGGGGAACCTGGTCGCTCCCGAAGAAATTCTCGATACCGACGGGGCAGATGCTCTCCGTCTTGCTCATTTGTTTGTGGGTCCGCCGCAGGATGATGTCGATTGGGAGGGTGTGGGTATCGATGGTTGTTCGCGATTCCTTCATCGAGTCTGGCGACTTGCGCTTGGAGAGACCGGCGGAGCTCTTGTCAATCGCGCTCCAAATGAGAGCGATACGGAACTCGAGCGACGAACCAATCGACTGATCGTGAAGGTCACCGACGACTACGAACGATGGGCGTACAACACGACGGTCGCCGCATTCATGGAATTTACGAATGAGCTGTATCGGTATGTGCAAACCGAGGAAGGGCCGCGCAAGGCAACACTCGACAATGCGATCGACACGCTGTTGCTTTTGATGGCGCCAATGGCTCCTCATATCACCGCCGAACTCCAGGAGATTCGTCACGGAGATGACATCCATCGTTTGTCGTGGCCGACACCCGATGAATCGATGCTCACCGTTGAGTCCGTCACCCTGGTCGTTCAGGTGAATGGCAAAGTCCGAGACCGAATCGAAGTTCCTTCGGAGACCGACGCCGCAACTGCAGAAGCAATCGCGCTGGCAAGTGAAAAAGTGCAGGCCCATCTCGGAGGAGTGCCGCCCCGAAAGGTCATCTGCAAACCGCCAACGCTTGTGAATCTTGTTGCCGGCTGACGCAGTTTTCTTGTTTTAGTCCTGGTCGCGGAGGAACTGTTCGAGCTCAGCCATGAGGTCGTCGCCCATCGGTAGCGGATCTTCTATGGCAACTTCGGTGTCGGCCTGAGCCTCGAGTTGGCGAACCATTTCGATATGTTCCTCGCTGTTGGCAACGAGTTCGTCGAGTCGGACGCGTGTGGTTCGAGCATCTTCGACGAGCGAGCCAAGGTTGAAATTCAGCCCTGCAAATGTTCGGAGGCCTTCGACCAATGCGAGTGCACCGCCGGGATAGGGCATCCCCGCTGCATAGTGAGGAATCTGGGCCCACAGAGCGGTCGCTTGAATTCCAGCGGCGGCGCACGAGAGTTGGATCGATGCATTGATCCCGGCGGGTACGTCGATGCGACCTGTAACGGAACCAACGCGTTGTGCCATTTCGGCGTCAGTTGCGGTTGTGACTAATTGCGTTGGTCGGGTGTGTGGCACAGGCGCTGGATACGCACCGAGCCCGAAAACGGCTTCGGTTCCGAACTGGTGAGCAAGATCAACAATGGCTTCGGAAAACGCCATCCAACGGTGGTCAGGTTCTGCTCCAACTAAAAACAGGACCGAGGCTCCATCCGAATCGAACCCCGCCTGAAGTTCAATCTTCGGCCAGGTGAGACCGGTGTTGATGCCGTCGAGAAGGTGCATGGTTGGTCGCCGCGAGCGATGGTCGATCAGTGCATCGGCGTCAAAGCGGGCGACGGTAATGGTTTCAAGATCTTCCAGAACGGTGCCGAATGCGTTTGTCGCTGCAAGGCCTGCATCGATCCACCCGTCGAGTCCGAGTAGGAGCGTCGGTGAGTCAAGTTCGGGGCTCTCAAGAAGCTCATAAAGTTCAGACATCACTGCCACCTATTTGGCCGGAAAGGGCGGCGAGTCCCGCTACGGCGAGACGTTGGACAGGACTCGTCCCTGAATCGGCATCGGTGGTTTGGTCGCCCATGGCCCCTGAACGGTAGCGAACCAGAACACCTTGCAAAATACAGGCGAGTTTCCAGTAGCCGAGAGCAACGTAGTAACCGATTTGGCTGAGGTCCCTGTCCGACTGTGCCCTGTACATCGCCAGAAGATCCGTTCGCGTCGCAAAGCCTTCGAGGGCTGTCGCTGAGCCGTCGAGAGCGGAGAAAGGGTCATCTGCTTGGGCCCAATAGACGAACATGAGTCCGAGATCGGCGAGCGGATCTCCGAGCGTGCAGAGTTCCCAGTCGAGTACTGCGACGACCGAGCCGCTCCGATCGACAATGCAGTTATCAAGCCGATAATCGCCGTGGACGATCGTTGCAGGACCCTGTTGGGGAATGGCTTGCGAAAGACGTTGGTGAAGTTCTGTCATCTCAACGATTGCGTCGTCCTTTGTAGCTTCCCATTGCCGCTGCCACCGAGAGAGCTGCCGCTCGACGTAGGACTCCTTGCGGCCGAGGTCGCCGAGACCGATTGCATCTACATCGACCGCATGGATCTTGATCAGGATGTCGATGAGTGAGCGTCCGGCATTCGTTCTTGCGGCAATCGTCAGCTCGGAACCAGCGGCGGCGTCGCGAGCGATAATTCCGTCGACAAACTCCATTACATAGAACGGAGCTCCATTCACGGCATCATCGTCACAGAATCCCACGACTGGTGCGACCGGAACATCAGTTGCACTCAGTGCCGTGATGATCCGGAATTCGCGACTCATGTCGTGAGCAGTAGCAAGGACATGACCGAGGGGAGGACGACGAAGGACCCAGCGTCGTCCCGCCGCATCTGTGACGTTGTAGGTGAGGTTTGAGAGTCCACCCGCGATTGGCTCGAACCGAAGCGGCTCTGCGAGATCAGGAACTCGCTTGATCATCCAAGCAGTCAGATTTTTGGCGTCGATACCAGCGACGTCGCTTGATGGTGTCACGTCAGCTCCGAACTCAGGATCCCGACACGCTACCGGTAGCTCCTTGTTCTCCGCTCCTTGGCTGGGCGCCGTATCCTTTGGGTTGTGATCATCGACGTAACAGACGCAACCCTTGAAGCAGAGGTCGTAAACCGTTCTCTGACAACCCCGGTAGTGGTTGATCTTTGGGCCCCATGGTGCGGCCCTTGTAAGACCCTCGGTCCGATGATCGAGGCGGCCGTCGATGCCACTGGGGGGCAGGTTGTGCTCGCCAAGATCAACGTTGACGAGAACCCTCTCTCTCAGCAGGCGTTCCAAGTCCAGAGTATCCCCGCGGTTTTTGCATTTGCCGGAGGGACGATCGTCGATTCTTTTGTCGGAGCGCAACCGGAAGCAAAGATTATTGAGTTCGTCAACGGCTTGGTTTCGGCAGGTGAACCGACGGAAATCGATCTCCTTCGTGAACAGGGTGACGAAACCTCTCTGCGCAAGGCACTCGAACTTGAGTCCGATAACGCCGAAGTAATCGTCGATCTCGCCGAGCTACTCGCGGGCGATGACCGTGGCGACGAAGCACTCGAACTGCTCTCGAAAATCCCAGAGACGCCCGAAACGCGTCGTATTGCCGCCTACGTTCGAAGCGGAACAGGGATGGCGTCTGAAGAGCAGATTGAAAATCGCCTCGCCGAGCTACTCGGCGAAGTGAAGGCCGACGACAAGGCTCGTCAAGAGTTTATTGACCTTCTCGAACTCTTGGGGCCCGCTGATCCTCGAACTGGCGCGTGGCGAAAGAAGCTCACCAACACTCTTTTTTGAGGGCGACTAGTTCGTTTTGCCCTTCTGCGCAGAAATAATTTCGCGTACATTGCAATTCCTTCCTTCACTGCTTGTCGTCTTCGCGCCAGTGGCGCGTGACCCGTGGGGGAGTGCACGTGGCGAATCAGGGAAGCACGAGTGATGCGGAAGCGAGGCCTGGTATCGGAAATGACGACGCACGTAGGGCACTTGAACGCCTGCGAGTCGAAAGCGACGAAGTTCTTCAGAAAAGTTTGCCTCGGCGTCTGCGTGAAGTAGCTACCGGCGTTTCTGGCTGGTCGTCTGTATCGCTTCAGCGTCTCATGTTGGTTCTTTCTGCTGGGCTCTTGATTGCGCTGTTCGGCGCTGCTGCGTTCGTGAAGTACGCGAACACCGAGCGACAGTCGGTGCCCGGCAGCTCCTCTGCCGAACGTCCCTTACTCCAAGCCTCAAGTTCAACGACAACGACTGGTCCGGCCGTGGTCGTCGATGTCGGAGGCGCAGTGCGATCGCCAGGTGTGTACCGACTGACTCTCGGATCGAGAGTTGTCGACGCGCTCGAGAGCGCTGGCGGTCCAACCGAGGAGATCGATACGGTGCGCCTCAACCTCGCTGCTCAATTAGTTGATGGTGAGCGGGTCTGGATACCTCGACGTGGCGAGTCACTCGATGGAGGTTCGGTTGGCTCCGTGGGGCAAGGCACAGGAGGTCTCGGACTCCCGCAACCGATTGCTCCGATGAATCTGAACACAGCCACTGCTGAGCAACTGACTGATCTACCGGGCATTGGTCCGGCTACGGCGAAGGCAATCATTGAAAAGCGCAAGACACTGGGTCGATTTCGATCGGTCGACGACCTATTGGCCGTTAAAGGAATTGGTTCATCGAAACTCGACGCCATCCGCAGCAGCGTCGTTGTTCGGTGAAGCGTTCATTCTTTGGTAGTCGATGAGTGTTTCCAACCGCCTGTTTCAGGTTCGGCGAATCCTTCGATCTCATGTTGCCGTCGCGTTCGCTTGCGCCTGTTGGGCAGGGGCCTTCGTTCGGCTTCCCCTTCCGATGTGGCTCGGCATCACGGCATTACTCACCGGCGTTTTGAGTCGGCGACCAGCATTGATTGTTCTGGCGGGCCTATTGGCCTCGTCGGTATTTTCGTTCAACGCTCATGCTGGTCTCACTTCGTTGGCGGCGCAGCCGTGGAGGGGTTCGTTGACACTTGTAAGCGATCCTCAAATGTTTCCGGGAAGAGTTGTTGCGGTCGCCGATACCGACCTGGGTCGTGTTCAGTTGACTGCATCTTCATCGGTCGCGGTCGAACTTCGTCGAGCGTCTGCAGGGTCCGCCTTTATCGTCAGCGGAACCCTTAGGCCTTTGGCACATAGCGAACGCTTGGCGAGCCGACATGTCCGAATGAGCCTCATGGCCATAACCGTAGAACCGCAGTCCGAGCGATCGCTATGGCGGTTGCCGGTCGATGTCGTGCGAGGGCTTGTGCTGGAAGGATCAGAAGGGCTGCCTCTTCAACAGCGGCCGATTTACCGCGGATTTGTTATCGGCGATGATCGCGGAAGTGATCCCGTCATCACACAGTCGTTCGAAGACTCTGGTCTTGCTCATCTGCTTGTTGTGTCCGGTGAAAACGTGGTTTTCGTGATTGCCGTCACAACCCCACTCTTAGTGCGCCTGCCGCGCCGGACCCGCGCCGGAGTTACGGTCGGGATTCTTCTACTCTTCGCCGCTGTAACTCGGTTCGAACCATCGATCCTGCGAGCTACAGCAATGGCCTTGATTGCGGTATTGGGAACAACACGTGGGAGGCCGATCGATGCGCGCCTGAGGTTGGCCGCCGCCGTCTCGTTTCTTGTTCTGATCGATCCACTTCTCGTGGAGTCCTTCGGCTTTCAATTGTCGATCGCAGCAACGGCGGGCATCGCCTGTTTGAGTCAGCCACTCATGAAGTTGCTGTGGGGTCCGGGGTGGTTTCGTCAAGTGGTTGCTGTGACCGTGGCCGCCCAGATAGCGGTGGCGCCTCTGATCATTCCAACCTTTGGGCCGATGCCATTGGCTTCGTTGCCGGCGAACGTTCTTGCCGAGCCCATCGCAGGGTTCGTAATGATGTGGGGGAGTTCGATTGGGTTGGTTGCGGGACTGTTTGGTGGCTGGGCAGCAACGGTTGTGCTTGCACCCGTGAGGGTGGGTTTGTGGTGGATTCTCAATGTTGCGAAATGGTGTGCGGCCCTGTCATTGCCGCGTCTCAACTTGTGGTCGGTGGCGGTTCTGTTCGTAGTCGGGTCGCTTCTCTTTCGATGGCGAACGACCAGAAGAATGCGATCGGTGGAGCATCAACCACGGTCTTCCGCCGGTTAGGGTCGCGTCGTGTTCTTGGATCTCGGTACCACTCGTTTCGACATCACCTATCGAGCGATCGTTATGGGGATTCTCAATCGAACCCCCGACTCGTTTTACGACCAAGGCTCGTATTTTGAATTCGAGGACTTTCTGCGCAAAGCGGAGCAACTCGTCACCGATGGTGCAGATTTCCTCGATGTTGGCGGCGTAAAGGCTGGTCCGGGCGATGACGTCAGCGAGCAAGAGGAACTCGATCGCGTGGTCCCAGCGATTGAGGCCTTGCGTTCGAGATTCGATCTCCCGCTTTCGGTAGATACCTGGCGATCTTCCGTTGCCAAGGCTTGTTTCGACGCTGGTGCGTGCATCGGCAACGACATCAGCGGGTTCGCCGATCCGGAGTACCTCAATGTTTGTTCCGCTGCCGGGGCTTCGGTGGTCGCAACCCATATTCGGTTAGCCCCTCGTGTCCCTGATCCGGATCCTCAGTACGACGATGTGGTGATAGCGGTCTGCGAGTTTCTTGCTGATCGTGCTGCACGAGCACGCGCTGCCGGTATACCGCGTGAACGCATCATGGTCGATGCAGGTCTCGACCTCGGAAAATCGGAAGTCCAATCCAAGATTCTCCTGCGATCCTCCGACGCGTTGACGGCTCTTGGCTATCCGGTCTTTCTCTCTGCTTCGAACAAGCGCTTCCTCTGGACACTTCTCGACGTGGAGCGCGGTTCGGCCGGAGAGGGCACAATGGCCGCACATTCACTGGGAATCGCGCTTGGTTGCCGCATTCTCCGATCTCACGACGTGCGTAATGGGCGGCGTGTCGCTGACTCGATGGCCGCCATTCTGGAAGTTGCATGAACGTCAACCTTTCGTCGCCGGTGTTTTTGGTGAAAGGTAGCGACGACGTCATTCTTGGTGATGAGGTGTCGGCACTTGTTGCGCAGCTTCTTGGCGATGACGATCGAACGTTGCTTCTTGCCGAACTCTCTATCAACGATCATGCACTTGACGATGGCGGATACACGATTGGTCCGGTTGTTGATGCATCTCAGACGTTCCCGTTTTTTGGGGACCGCCGCATCGTCCTTGTGCGTAATGCAGCCGTGTTTTCGACGAAGGATGCATGTGCACCGCTCGTTCATTATCTGAGCGATCCGCTTGCGACTACCTCTCTTGTGCTGGTGTGGGAGAAAGACCCCAGACCAAACAAGCAGACGAAAACTCCCGCCGTTCCGAAGACGCTTCTCGAGGCAATTACGAGCGCAGGGGGAGTGGTCGTTGATTCCTCGCCAGGCACCGGCAAAGCGCAGAGCGGTTGGCTCGAAGAGCGCATCGCCGATTCAAGCCTCAAATTTGATCCCGCAGCGAGACGGACGCTGGTTGACCACCTGGGTAGCGACGTTGGTCGACTTCCTGCACTCCTCGAAATGCTTGAGTCGGTCTACGGGGCTGGCACCAAAGTCTCGGCACCCGATATCGAGCCGTACCTCGGCATGTCCGGCGACGTCGCACCCTGGGATCTGACAGACGCCATCGACGGCGGCGATGTCAGCGGGTCGCTCGATGTGCTGAATCGGATGATGGTGGGAGGCAGCCGTCATCCACTCCAGATTCTGGCAACGCTCTCAAATCACTATTTGCGAATGATTCGGCTCGATGATCCAGAGATTCGCAGCGACAAGGAAGCAGCCGAGGTGCTGGGCATCAAGGGCAGCACCTTTCCCGCCAAGAAGGCCCTCGACGGAACGCGGCGGCTCGGCAGCGACCGACTGGCCGAGTTCGCGGCCTTGTTGGCGCAGGCTGATCTCGACCTTCACGGAGCCAAAGCGTGGCCTGCCGAACTCGTTGTAGAGGTTCTGGTCGCGCGACTGGCTGGACGTAACCGCTCGGCTGCAGGTCGTAGCCGACGCTGAACGCTCGATCGGAAAACGAAAAGAACCGGAGCACTGCTCCGGTTCGTGATCGTTCTTACGCCACTTGGCGCTTCAGTTACTTCGAAGCGGCGTTAATACGAGCCATGAGGCGGCTCTTGCGGCGTGCGGCTTGATTCTTGTGGATGACACCCTTTGACGCAGCAGTATCGATACGTTGGATCGCAAGTCGGGCCTGCTCGGTGATATCTGCGCTGCCTTCATCGATGGAGGCAAGAACACGCTTGGTGCGTGTCTTCAGTTCGGAACGAACAGCCTTGTTGCGAAGGCGGGCCTTCTCGCTCTGACGGTTTCGCTTGATCTGGCTCTTAATGTTGGCCACTGGGGTCCTCTGTTGTTGAAGATTCGATGTGATTCGGGGGATGGGGCTGAGGTCAAAAGACCGGACCCGTACACGGATCGGAAAGCATAGCGGGCAGAGGCCTCATAGTCACAAGAACAGGGATTCCGGTCGAGTCCGTCTAGGCTCCTAAGGCCCCTCGCCCTAAGGACAACTGCCTTCGTGGCCCCCCTCGACAGTATCCGGAACCTCTGCATCATCGCCCACATCGATCACGGCAAGTCCACCCTCGCGGACCGCCTGCTCGAGTTGTGTGGCGCTGTCGACCCCCGCGAGATGCGTGCGCAATATCTCGACTCGATGGACATTGAACGTGAACGGGGTATCACGATCAAGCTCCAGAGTGTTCGCCTCGACTATCGAGACCACCGCATTCACCTGATCGACACCCCCGGTCACGTCGACTTTGGCTACGAAGTCAGTCGTTCACTGGCGGCGTGCGAAGGCGCAATTCTTTTGGTCGATGCCGCACAAGGCATTGAGGCGCAGACACTTGCGAATTGTTATCTCGCCCTTGAGAACAATCTCGAGATTGTCGCCGCGCTGAACAAGATCGATCTTCCAGCCGCCGATCCCGATCGATACGCCGCTGAAATCGAGAAGGTCCTCGGCATTCCCGCCGATGAGATCCTTCGCGTGAGTGCCAAAACTGGTGAAGGGGTGGCGGAACTTCTCGATGCGGTGATCGACCGCATTCCTCCGCCCGTCGGCGATCCTGACGCGCCGCTCCAAGGCCTTATCTTCGACTCCCACTTCGATCAATACCGGGGTGTCATTTCTTCTGTTCGCATTATGCAGGGAACTCTCACAACCGGTGCTCGACTCAAGTTTGTGCAAGCGGGAGCGGTCTACAACGCCGAAGAGGTAGGTACGCGTCGTCCCGACCCAACGCCGGTCGCTTCCCTCGGAGCGGGCGAGGTTGGTTATTTAATTGCCGGTATCAAAGATGTTGGTGAGGCCCGTTCCGGCGAGACCATCACGAATCTCTCACAACCAGCTCCTGCACTCGAGGGTTACGCCGAACCACGACCAATGGTCTTCTGCGGTCTCTATCCCGTTGACGGCGATGAGTTCACCTCGCTGCGAGAAGCGCTGGAAAAGCTTCGCCTCAATGATTCGAGTTACACCTATGCGCCAGAGAGTTCAGGTGCGCTCGGATTCGGGTTCCGCTGTGGCTTTCTTGGACTCCTGCACATGGAGATCATCCGTGAACGCTTAGAACGAGAGTTCAACCTCTCGCTGATAGCTACTGCACCATCAGTGCAGTACATCGTGCACCGCACGAATGGCGAGACGATGACGATCGACAATCCGAGCGAACTTCCGCCTGCCGTCGAAGTTGATCATGTCGAAGAACCATTCCTTCGTGCAACGATTCTGACCCCCACTGATTACACCGGCACGCTCATGGAGTTATGCCAGGGACGTCGTGGTGAGATGATCAAACTTGAATACCTTTCGCCCGAACGCATGGAGCTTGTTTATGAGCTTCCGCTTGCCGAAGTTGTTACGGACTTTTTCGATCAGATGAAAAGCCGCACACAGGGCTACGCAAGCCTCGATTATGAACCCGCGGGCTACCGGGTCTCGGATCTTGTGAAGGTCGACATTCTTTTAAATGCGATCGCTGTCGATGCGTTCAGCATGATCGTGCATAAGGAGAAGTCCTATAGCTACGGCCTTCGGATGACCGAGAAATTGAAGGAACTTATTCCTCGTCAATTGTTCGATGTCCCGATTCAGGCAGCGATCGGTGGGCGGATCATTGCTCGCGAGACGGTCAAGGCCAAGCGTAAGGACGTTCTTGCCAAGTGTTACGGCGGAGATATCAGCCGTAAGCGAAAACTTCTTGAGAAGCAGAAGGATGGCAAGAAGCGAATGAAGAACATCGGTCGTGTCGAAGTTCCCCAAGAGGCGTTCGTGTCTGCTCTCCGCCTCGAAGATTGAGCCGAAACTCGCTGGCACTCTCACCCTTCGACTGCTTGTGGAGTGGGGCGCCGGGTAGCATTGCCCTACGCGCCGCTCGTTCGGTGCCCTGATTTCCGAGGTCCACATGCTTGACGAACGCAAGGCCACGATCCTCCGGGCGGTGGTCACTGAATACATCGAGACCGCCCAGCCCGTGGGTTCAGGCCACGTGGCGTCATCGACCGAAATCAACGTGTCGTCGGCGACGGTTCGCAACGACATGGCTGCCCTTGAAGCCGAGGGATATCTCGCTCAGCCACATACGAGCGCCGGACGCATCCCGACGGAAAAGGGTTATCGGTTCTTTGTCGATCAATTGGGTGGCCCGGGCAAACTCGGCGTGACCGAATCCCAGCAGGTTCGTACGTTCTTCAGCCGCACGCATGGCGAGATGGAACAGATGCTTTCCGACACGAGTCGGTTGCTGTCCTCACTCACTCACTATGCCGCGGTTGTCGTCGGACCACAGCTCGAGGTTGCGACGATCAAATCGATCCAACTCGTGTCTCTCTCGGTGCGGGTCGTACTCGTTGTTGTCGTCCTTTCGAATGGTTCAATCGAGAAGCACAGTCTTGAGCTGGCCGCCGACACTGAAGAACTCGTGATCAATTCTGCTGATCTTCGATTGTCTTCACTCGTTGTTGGTCAGACTCTCGCTGGAGTTGCCTCGCTTGATCTGAATGCCGCAGTTCTTGGTGAGCCCGAAGATGTTTCGCTCATTATCCGAACAGCGCTCATCGAATTGCGCGGTGGCCATCGCCATGATGACCAGGTCTTCATTGGGGGCACATCCGATATGGCGGCGTCGTTCGACGCCGTTCGAACCGTCAGCGAGATCCTTCGAATTCTCGAGCAACAGCTCGTCGTGGTCAGTCTCCTCGAAGACGTACTTGACCGTGGACTTTCTGTTGCGATCGGTCGAGAGACGGGCAACGAAGCCCTCGCCGATTGTTCGATTGTTGTAGCGCCGTACATTGTCGATGGCGAGACCGCTGGTTCCATCGGAGTTCTGGGGCCGACGCGTATGCACTACGACCAGGCCCTCTCCGCAGTGGCAGTCGTTGCGAATCGTCTCGGCCATACCTTGAGCGAAGGCTGAAATCATGGCTGACTTTTACGAATTGTTGGGCGTGAGTCGACAGTCGACAGCCGATGAAATCAAACGCGCGTATCGGCAGCGAGCTCGGCAGTTGCATCCCGACGCGAACCCTGACGATCCACATGCTGAGGCGCAGTTCAAAGAAGTTGCTCGCGCCTACGAAACCTTGTCCGATCCTCAGCGCCGCCAGCAGTACGACATGTATGGCGAGGGTGGGCCTCAGACCGGATCGCCATTCGGTGGTGGGGGACTAGGCGACATTTTCGACATGTTCTTCAACGGCAGTTCTCCGTTTGGCGGAGGATCAGGGCCAACCGGTCCGCCCCGCGGCGCCGATGTCGAAGCCATTCTCGATATTGAGTTTGCTGAGGCGGTCTTTGGGTGCGAAGCCTCTGTCACGGTTCGAACTGCCGTCGTTTGTGAAGACTGTGAAGGTTCTGGCGCCGATGGCATGACTGGCCCGAGCACGTGTCCGGACTGCGGGGGCGCCGGCCAGGTTCGCCGTGTGCGTCAATCGATCCTCGGTCAGATGGTCACCGCTGGGCCGTGTGGGCGCTGCAACGGGTTTGGTTCAATCATCGACCGACCCTGTTCGACATGTGCGGGAGAAGGTCGTCGTCTCGATGACTGCGCGTACACGGTCGATGTTCCGGCCGGGGTTGATACCGGAGCCACTCTTCGACTCCCGGGTCGCGGAGCCGTCGGTCCGAGAAATGGATCAACAGGCGATCTCTATGTGCATATCCGGGTTGCCCCAGATAGTCGATTCGATCGGCGTGACAACAATCTGATCCACGATCTTCCGATCGCATTCACTCAGGCGGTTCTGGGCGCGCAGATAGTGCTCGAGACGCTCGACGGCGATGAAGTTGTTCCGGTGGAACCTGGAACGACAACTGGCGACGTGATTCGCTTTCGCGGCAAGGGCATTCCTCATCTGCAAGGTCGGGGACGTGGCGACCTTCTCGTTCGCCTCGTGATTGCGACTCCAGACGACCTTGATGACGAGCAGCGAACGCTTCTGGAAAAGTTCGCTGCTCTTCGCGGAGAACACATCGACCCACCCGAACAGGGACTGATGTCCAAATTACGTGGAGCCTTTAAGTAAGGCCATGGCTCTCAATTCGGTCGAGCTTCCCGATCGTCCTGGCGGCACAGCGCCTCATGTGATCGTCGACGATGTCAGCGCTCCGATGCTGAGTGACGAGGACCTACACCACCTCGAGAAGGTACGGCGTTTGCGTGCTGGTGACCTTGTGAGCGTCACCGATGGGTCCGGAACGTGGCGATGGTGTGAGTTTCGGTCATCGGTTCTCGTTCCCAAGAGCGAGATCGAACGAGTAGCTAAACCCGAACCGGTGCTCACGGTCGGCTTCGCTCTCGTGAAAGGGAGCAAACCCGAACTCGTTGTTCAGAAACTCACAGAACTTGGCATAGATGTCATCTGCCCCTTCGTGGCCGAGCGATCGGTCGTTCGTTGGGACGATTCGAAGATTGAACGTCAGACCGAGAGGCTTACGAAAGTCTCCCGTGAAGCCTCAATGCAATCGAGACGGGTCTGGTTGCCTGACGTGAAGCCGGTCGCGATGTTTTCCGACCTCGTGCGAAATTCGGGAGTAGTGCGCGCCGATCGTGGGGGCGAGGCTCTGAGTCCTCGGCACACAACTGTTCTCATCGGCCCCGAAGGCGGCTGGTCCAATAGTGAGCAAGAAACCACGCCGATTGTGGGAATTGGCCAAACAGTTCTTCGAGCGGAGACAGCAGCCATAGCGGTCGGAACGCTCATGGTCTCATTGCGAGATGGTCTCTCGCTATGACCGAACCATTCGGCGCGTACATCCACATTCCGTTTTGCTCCCGACGTTGCGACTATTGCGCGTTCGCTACATGGACCGATCGCGATCATTTGATGTCGGACTATCTCGATGCGCTAGCAACTGCGATTACCCGTGCAGTCGACGATCAGTCCCTCCCGCTCGTGACATCGATTTTTGTGGGTGGCGGAACTCCTTCACGAGTGGATCCAGTGCGACTTGCCGAAGTGATCTCGCTCATTCCAGTTGATGACGGTGCGGAAATCACGATTGAGTGCAACCCCGAATCAGCGACGGCCGGTCACTTCGAGGCGTACGTAGCGGCCGGGATCAACCGAATCTCATTCGGCGTTCAATCCATGTCGCCAAGAGTTCTGGAGGCTTTAGGTCGTGATCACCATCCAGAAACGGTTGTAGAAGCCGTGGCTCTCGCTCGAAACGGCGGCATAGAGCGACTCAATCTTGATCTGATCTATGGCGGGGCCGGCGAGACCATGCTGGAGTGGGAATCCACACTTGCGCAGATAATCGATCTGAGCCCAGATCATGTGAGCGCGTATGCGTTGACAGTTGAAGCAGGCACTCCATTGGCCGACGACCCTTCAAGGCACCCTGACGATGACGACCAGGCCGACAAGTATTTACTCGCGGATTCGATGCTCTCAGTAGCTGGATTCACAAATTACGAGATCTCGAATTGGGCCCAACCTGACAGCGAGTGCGCGCACAACCTGCTGTATTGGCGTCAAGGGGACTATCTAGGTTTTGGTTGCGCCGCCCACTCTCACCGTGCTGGACGGCGTTGGTGGAACGTTCGGACGCCTGAGCGTTATATCGACTTGATCCAGTCGAATGATTCGGTTGAAGCATCGGCCGAGGACCTTGACCCGGAACGACGTCGCATCGAGGGCTTGCAGTTGTCGCTGCGCACGCGAGAAGGCGTTCCGGTTGATTCCTTGTCGCCGAGCGATCGTGACTTGCTGGATCCACTCATTGTCATCGATGGCGAGACACTGGTCTTAAGTGCCGAGGGACGTCTTCTTGCCAATGAAGTTGCGATTCGTCTCCGTTGAACCATGGCCGAGCTCAACTATTACGAAACCCTCGGTGTGAGTCGCAATGCCGATCGAGAATCGATCCGGAAGGCGTATATAGCGATTGCTCGTGCGTCTCATCCCGATCGACAAGCATTGGAAGGCAAGCAGCGATCTGTGGCGGAAGCACGTATCCGAGCAGTGAATACCGCGTGGAATGTTTTGAGCGATCCAACGAAGCGTCGCAACTATGACCTGACACTGCCCGACCGCGTGCGGAACGTAGCCCCTCAATCGACACGACCAGATCTGTCCGATCGGCGACCGCCTCCGCCTTCAGGAATTCTCGTTCCAGCATCGACCGCAGTTCTCTGGAAATGGCTTCCGGTCGCCTTCGCAGTTCTCATCGGCGTTGGATTAATTGTCGGTAGTGCCTATGCGACGTCACAGGACGGGCCAAAGTCTTCGTCAAATAGTTTGTCAGTGCCGCAGATATTCACGAAAGGCAGTTGTGTCGTTGTTACCCCTGGGCCCTCAGGGAAGGTTGCACTCGTCGTTACGTGCGACAAGTTGTCCTCGGGGGCTATCGATTCGGTCCTGGAGACTCCTCGCCCATGTCCTCCGCCCACAACCGAGTATCAGTTATTCGACGGGAAGACGACTCTGTGCTTGGTTGCAGCGCCGTGAGCTGGGATCCCGCCCGCTAAATCTGTTGAAGCGATCGGCGGATCTTCGTTGACGGTCCCCACTGCTTGGGCGTGGCATCATCGTGAAAACGACACGGGGGAATGCAATGACCTACGAACGAATCATCGTTGACGAGCCAGCACCTTTAGTGCGACGGATCACGCTCAACAATCCTGACAAGCGCAATCCGCTTGGCGCCACGATGCGTCGCGAGATCATGCATGCGTTACGTGCCCACGATGTCGACGACAGCGTTCGTGTCACGATCATTCGAGGTGCAGGCAAATGTTTCTCTGCCGGTTACGACCTTGCTGGCAGTCCTACTGACGGTGAGCCCCCGGCGTATCAATCGGCCGATGGTCTCGGTAGTTATCCGCGTGAAGTAACCGAGACGTGGATGAGTATCTGGGATCTCGCAAAGCCCGTGATTGCGCAGATTCATTCCTATTGCCTCGCGGGTGGCACGGAACTTGCCACTGGTTGCGACCTCGTTTACGTCGCAGACGATGCGCGAATTGGTTACCCGGCGGTTCGTTTTGGCACGCCGGATATGCAATGGCACGCGTGGTTGCTCGGACCAAAGCTCGGAATGGAACTCATGCTGACGGGGGACTGGATCAGCGGAGTCGAGGCCGCTCAATCTGGATTCGCCACTCGCTCGTACCCGGCTGAGGAACTCGAGGCGCAGGTCCTCGAGAAGGCGAAACGAATCGCGATGATCCCCACAGACATTGCCCAAATCAACAAGCGAACGGTGCATCGCGGTATGGCTGTTATGGGATTCCCAACTGCTATTCGTCAAGGCACCGAACTATGTGCATTGACGATGGGCACCGAGACCTTTCAGGCGTTTATCGCCGAGAAAGATTCCGAAGGTGGGCTCACTGGTGCTCTTTCAAAGCGCGACGCGAAGTTTGGCGATTATCGAACTTCTGAGGCGTAATTACCTCTTTGGGCATGCGACCCAGAGCAGTCACAACGACTGAGGTGCGGGGTCAACGGACTTCCTCGACGCTGGCTACCAAACCGGCTTGTCGCCACACCAGTGTTTGTAGTTCTCGCACATCCCTTTTATGACGGTAAGGGCGAGTTGCCTGTGTCCGGACTCGTTGGGATGTACCCACGTATCGTTCTTGAAGAACCACGAATCGGAACTCCAAGCCTGATGATCGCTGAAGAGCATCTGATCGGGCAACACAAAATGGATATTCGCGCTCAGGTTCTTGCCCGGAAACCATTTCTGATCGGCCTGCTGCTGTGACTCGGAGACCAACTGTTTGATTCGATTGTTGGTGTCGGTTCCAATTGTCACTGCCTGGTCAAACTGCGAAATCGATTTGGTCTTGTCTGCCGAACTCGGCGCCGAGTTTGAGGTGCACGGTTTGCCACTTGCTGGACCTATCGGATTCGCAATTGGCTGCCAGTTACCGAATGACCATGGGCAACCCTGCGGGTAGCCCAGTACCAGGACGCGGTTGCCGTTTTGTAGAAGGGTCTTGTAGATATTGAGAAGATGTTGGGACTGCTCGATGGCCTCCCATTGCTGGTTGGCACAGTGCAGTATTCCCAATTCGGAGTTGTCTAGTGGCGCCGCAGCCCCCTTCACTAGCGCTGTCTCCGCGCAGACTCCATTCGCGATTGTGTAGACGCCGAAACCGGTGATCTTGAGATACGAACTGAGTATCGGATTCGCGCCAAGAGTGAGTACCGCTGTCGTGTTCGTAATCTTCTGAAGTTGAGGACCGAAAACACCGCCTGTCAACGGATCCCACTGAGCTGGGGTCGACCCCGTCATCGCCCAGTTGACGATTGATACCGGAGACTTTGAATCCTGCATTTTCGCTATCTGATAAGAGAAAGCGATTTTTGGAGCACCAGGTTCATCGCGCCAAGGGCCTGCGTCCCATGGTGATCCTTTGAAATTGTTGTTCGAACATCGGTCATTCGACGGAATAACTGGTTGACATGATTTAAGCGAGTTGTTTCCGAGTACCCAATTATTAGCGAACGACGCATTTGTTGAACATGAGATATTCGAGGAGTCTGCACCACCTTCGTTACCGCAGAATCCGAAGCCGGCAGTCACCGAATCACCGAAGAAGATGACCGAGTTTGCCGAGTCGCGTGAAATTCCCTGAGTGGTGGATGTCGTGCTTGAGCTGTTTGTGGCTCCACCGGAACACTGGGTGAGGATCGCAATCAAAGCGAGACTGAGAGCGAACTTCCTAGCAATTTTCATGTGCCAGAGAGTACTCGTGAGTCCAGAGATGGTGACTGACGTCTGCTTCGCACGAGGCATCGGGTGCAGATGATCAATCGAAGAAGCGCTGGGCTACAGGACGGGATGCTCTTCAGTTCGCCGAGGTTGCGGTCCAATGCGAACGGCTGTCAGAACGAGCGCAGCAGCAATCAGAGTTGATAGAACGCGAGCGGTGATTGATCCGCCCATTGGGAAGCCAACAATGCGGAAGAGAAAGAAGACAAACACTGTTATCCCAGCGGTGGTGATCGCGTAGTTGGGCGTCAGGAAGGCAAGGACGAAGTACGACGCGATCCCGACCATGATGAGTGAGAACGCACCCGAGTAGGGGATAGTGGCGATGAGTGTTCCGGCGATAGCGACGCCGAAGAGGGTTCCGACCACCCGACGGGCGACCTTGTCGACTGTTCCTTCATGGTCTGGTTTAGAGATCCAAGCAACAGTCATTGGAATCCAATAGGAGTGCGGAAAGGTCAGGAGCTCCTCAAGCGTTGTAGCAATAATGATCACGACGGCGAGTCGCAGCGAGTGAAGGATGAAGGGGTCCGTCCAATGGAAGTGAACCTTCGAACGATTCCAAAAAGACTCTCCGTACGAGTTGTCGTCGTTCGCTGGAATTCTCTTGATCAGCAATCGGATGCCGAATTCAACCGCAACGGAGGCGATCATGATGCATCCGCCAAGCAACATGAGTACCGTGTTCGCCTTCCATTCGAAGAGATCGATCGGCGAACCTGAAAAAATGGTGAAAATGACCAAGGTCAGGACGCCAGTAGTCATCGCTGGAATGCTCGCAACTCCAATGAGCCCGCAAAGCAGGCCTACAAAACCGCCGATCGCTATGTGTAGGACTTGATTGCTCGAGACAGCACATCCGAGAGCGGTTCCGAGTGTGATCCCTATCGTCGCACCAGCCATTGAAGTGAGACGTCGACGAAATGAACTGCCACGATCGGCAATGGCGGCAAAGAGGAGACCTAAGCCGAGAGGAAGGAGAGCGCGAACGTCGTGTTTCACATAGGTGTAGCTGAGTGCAGCGAGAATCACGAACGCTGAGCGAATCGGGCGAACGTGTTCGAGCGCTGTGAGATCGGTAGCAAGCGAACTGCGAATCAATCGCGAAAGAAACCTCACGTTGCGATCGTAGGGGATTAGTGGGTTTCGCGGATCGTCTGTTTAGAAAAGAACGATTGCCTGATCAGCCGGTGAACGCTGGCACTAGTAACTCTGTTGGCGCGGCGGTGGTTGTGGTTGGTGGCTGTTGAGCGACCGGTTCAACTGCTCCAGGGGTGCAAGATCCGGAGTTGGCTGGTGGTCGAGGGGCATTGACCTCGTCAGTCGAATTACTCAATGGTGATGAGATGTTCGGATCGACGCACCCTGCATTTGGAATGATTCCGATGATTGCTGCGCCGGGAGAACGCCATTGCTGAACGCCCGGACCAGTAGATAGCGTTCCGAGTCCAGGGTCGTTCGAATCGAGACTGGAATCAGCTGTTCCGAGAAGGCCACATGAGTTGGCTGTTTCATTTGCGTAGTTGTAACTACTGCTTGTCGCTGAATTTTGGCAGAGGGCCGTCGAGCCAGGTTTCACGAAGACGTTCGCCCACAAGGTCGACGAGCCAAGAGCGCTGATGGCGCTCCCGACTTGGGCCTGATTTCCGGAGAACGTCGAAAATGAAATTGTTGCAGCACCCGTTGCGTAGATCGCTCCGCCTCTGTTGTTATTGCCAGAGCTCGACACATTGGCGACAAAAGTGCTGGCGAGAACCGTTAAGTCCGAGTTCGTTACGTCGATCGCGCCACCAGGACCAGTCGAGGTATTCCCGACGAAACTGCTTCGAATAACTGTGAGCGGAATGCCTTGGACATCGATTGCTCCGCCGCCGTCACTGCCGCAGTCACTGCAGACATCGGTGTTGTTGGTGAATGAAGAATCCGAGACCGTGAGAGAACCAATGGACTCATAGTTAGGACCGTTGCCACCAAACGAAGCGATGGCACCGCCGACACTCCTAGTGACTGCTTGGTTCTGGTCGAATATCGAATTTTTTACTACTACGTCGGCGATTTGCGTGTTTATTGCGCCACCATCGTGAGCGACTCCCTGGAGGAATTTAAATCCGTCAATTTGCAGCGGAAGGACGGTGTCAAATTCATCACCTCTGACACCTTGGAACGAGAAGATTCCTCCACCAGCACTCTCATTGTTCCCGCCCTTAACGATTACTCCGTTACCGATAAGCAAAAGCGTCCCGGTCCCCTCATAGGTGATGTGAGAACTCAGCAGGATCGTCGAGAGATTGGGCAACACGCAAACAGTTCCGCCATTCGCGTTTTGAGCATCGGCCATCGCCTGACGCAATGAACCCGCTCCGGCATCCGCATTCGTTATCACAGTGAAATGAGAGCTATCGCTCGCAGCGCAGGCCGCCGGAATGGCGGAAGCATTGCTGCGGGTGGACGCAAAGAGTCCGGAAAACGAGCCGCTGAGCGTCAAGAGAATGATGCATAACTTGATACCGAGTCGAGATTTCATCGGGTTGTTCTACCAATAACCGAAGATGTTGTCACTTTGTTCTGGTGAGATTCGCCGGAGGTCAACGCAGGAGGGACCGCCTCGAAAAGCGGTCCCTCTTTACGGTTTCTCGGGTGGGCGATACTGGACTCGAACCAGCGACCCCTGCCGTGTGAAGGCAGTGCTCTAGCCAACTGAGCTAATCGCCCTAAGGGCCGAAATGGTAGCCGAACCGTTCCATGGGTCCACAGCCCGGATTCTGTCTCGACGTGCCATTGCGTGGCTCTAAGGTTCGAATCCCACGCGCCGGACGGTGCGGTTTGGCTTGACTAAGGGGAGCACTAATGCCGATTCCTGCCGATGAGTTTCCGCTGCATCAAGCCCCGTATTCACTTGCTCATGCGGCGTCGAGCGATCGCAACTTCTATGACCGTTCGTATTGGAACGCGCATGATCGTACGGGCGAGGTATTCCTCATTACCGGTCTCGGTCAGTACCCGAACCTTGGTGTGACCGATGCATTCGCGTGTATCCGGCGCGGCGATCTGCAGCACACCATCCGCATGTCTGATGTCCTTGGCCCCGATCGCATGAACCAGCAGGTTGGTCCGTATCGCATCGAGGTCATCGATCCTCTTAACGAACTTCGAATCACGTGTGACGCTAAGGCACAAGAATTTGAGCTTGATCTTCACTGGCGAGGATCGTTTCCTGCAGTTGATGAATCTCCACACGTTTCGCGCAACGGGGCAAAGATCATGCTCGACGCGCAACGCTTCGCTCAGGTCGGAACCTGGGAAGGATTCATTCGAGTCAAGGGTGAAGAGATCATCGTCGACCCGGCCACATGGGTCGGCACGCGCGATCGGTCATGGGGTATTCGCCCAGTTGGTGAACCTGAGCCAGCAGGCCGCTGGGTTGCTGAACCGAAAGCCGACGGCGGCTTCTACTGGATCTACGTGCCGCTTCGCTTTGACGATTTCGCTTTGGTGTTTATTGCACAAGAAGATGGCGATGGTTTGCGCACGTTGAACGACGCGCTTCGCATTTGGCCCGACGGACGCGTTGAGCCCCTCGGCTATCCGAAGTACGACATCAACTATCGGTCAGGCACGCGTATTCCTGAATCGGCAACCATCACTGCTCAGGCTGCTGACGGATCACCACTCGTTGTCGAGGTTGAATGCCTTGGCCATGTCGCACTTTCCGCTGGTTGCGGTTACGGACCCGACCCGCAGTGGACACACGGTGTGTGGCGCGGTCGCGACTGGATCGAAACCGCGACCTACGACCTTACGAATCAGTCAGATCCCGGCATCATGATTGCAACTCAGTACAGCATCCTTGATCACGTCGGCAAGGCAACGCTCGACGGCAAGGTCGGCTACGGATTGTTTGAACACTCATGCGCCGGACGCCATACGCCATCAGGTTTCGCCAACGGCGGATCGATGGCTCCCTGAGAACCACGTTTCCGTCGCGTTTAGAGCGGCGGTAACAGACCGATATTTGTTCGGGCCCGTTCGAGGACGGGCCCGGCAATCGCTCGTGCTTTTTCGGCACCAGCTGCGAGAATCGATGCCGTGCCGGTTGGGTCGGCTGCGAGTTCAGCGAAACGATCTTGGATCGGTCGCAATGTCTCGACAACGGCCTCGGCGACCGCAGTTTTGAGATCTCCGTAGCGAGTGTAGGAATCGGCGAGTTCATCGGGCGCCGTTCCTGTGCACGCGCTCAGGATTGAGAGAAGATTCGAAACGCCAGGCTTTTCGGCAACGTCAAAGCGAACGTCGGTGTCGGTATCGGTGACAGCCCGTTTGATCTTCTTCGCAACGGCATCGAGGTCTTCGAGCACAAGAATCGTGCCCTGGGGTGAGTTTTCTGACTTCGACATTTTTTTGTTTGGATGCTGGAGGTCCATAACTCGAGCTCCGACCTTCGCGATCGCTGCCTCGGGAACAATGAACGTGTCGCCGTACCTGCTATTGAATCGAATGGCGAGATCTCGTGACAATTCAAGGTGTTGGCGTTGATCGTCGCCGACGGGAACGCGATCGGTGTCGTAGAGAAGAATGTCGGCAGCCATGAGAGCCGGATAGGTAAAGAGACCAGCCGAGACGAACTCTGAACTGTCGCTCTTGTCCTTGAACTGGGTCATGCGCCGCAATTCTCCGAACGCAGCAGTGCATTCCATGAGCCACGAGAGTTCGGCGTGCTCGGGAACATGGCTCTGCACGAAAAGAATGGTTCGGGCGGGATCGATGCCAATAGCAATGAGCAACTGTGCGAGCTCAAGGGTGCGGCTACGCAGTTCGGCAGGGTCCTGGGGGACGGTCAAAGCGTGAAGATCGACGACACAGAAAATTGTGTCGGCCTCGTCCTGATCGGTGACCCAGTGGCGAAGCGCTCCGAGGAGGTTTCCGAGCTGGACCGGACCGGTGGGCTTGATGCCCGAGAAGACACGCGTCATGGGGGCCGATGCTAGAGGTCAGGGGCCACCTGCCGGGACCTAGATGCACTTTGGCACCCCGAGACCCCTCTAACGTAGGCATGTGCCATACGAGGTCCAGACGTCAGTCTTCGAGGGTCCCTTCGACCTGCTGCTTCACCTCATCCTGCGCGAGCAGGTTGACCTCTACGAAATCTCTCTTGCTCGCATCGTCGATGCCTACCTTGTCGAGATTGAGAAGATGGAACACGTCGATCTCGAGATCACGACGGAGTTCCTGCTGATTGCCGCCACTCTGGTCGAGCTCAAGTGCAAGCGTTTACTGCCCGACGACACCGACTTCGATCTCGACGACGAGTTCTCGTTGTGGGAGGAGCGAGACCTCCTTATTGCACGTTTGCTCGACTGCAAAACCTTCAAAGATGCGGCCCACGTCCTATCCGAGCTTTTCGACAATGCAGCATTGTGCGTCCCACGTCGCGCCGGTCTCGATGAGCGCTATCTGGAACTCGCCCCCGACTTACTTGAGGGCGTCGATATCGACGATGTCAGGGCCGCCTACATCCGTGCGATGACTCCGAAGCTTGTTCCAACCGTCAGCATCGAACACATTCATAGTGTTCGGGTCAGTGTTGGCGAAGCAGTTGAGGAACTGATCGACGAACTCCCACGCTTTGGGCGAGTCTCGTTCCGTCGTCTCACTGAATCACTGGTGGAGCGGTTGGAAATTGTCGTTCGTTTCCT
>CAEZTY010000017.1_pt1 | contig 27158 bp, 29 predicted proteins | sample 7264341 | NCBI WGS metagenome assembly CAEZTY01 (sample SAMEA6813815, study PRJEB35770) | uncultured Microthrixaceae bacterium | biome: Freshwater; feature: Freshwater reservoir; material: water | place: Czech Republic | collected 2016-04-20 | depth 0.5m m | reverse complement strand
TCGTAGAGGTCGACCCCGTGATAGAGAATCTTTCCTTCAATGCGTGCTGATTCGATGAGATCATTCATTCGGTCAAAACAGCGAAGCACCGTTGACTTTCCACAACCCGATGGACCAATGAACGCCGTGATCTCATGCTGATGGACTTCTAGGTTCACGTCACGTACAGCGCGGAATTCGCCGTAGTACACATCGAGCTCACGAACATCGAAGACAACCGTCGGCTCGGCGAGTTCAGTTACTGACAGTTGAGCAACAACAGGTTCGGTCGTTGCGGCTAATTCAGGAGACATAGAAGCGTCCTCTGGGTTGGAGTCGTGGGTTTCAGTCACGTCAGGAGGCTAGGGCGATCAGGCGGAGTGTCGCCGGGCAACCCGGGACGACACAACGCGGGCGAGAATGGTCATAGCAAAGACAATGCCGACAAGCGTGAGGGCAGCGCCCCAAGCGCGAGCTTGAGCGGCTTCAAATGGTGTCTGCGCATTTCCGAAGATTTGGACAGAGAGCGCTGTCATCGGACCATCGAAAATATTCAGGTTGAGATTACGGGCAGCACCAATTGTGAAAACCAGAGGCGCTGTTTCACCAGCAGCTCGAGCAATGGCGATCATGACGCCCGAAGTAATGCCGCCAAAAGCAGCTGGGAGCACAACAGTGAGGATCGTGCGCCACTTTCGATTTCCTAAGGCATAACTCGCTTGGCGCAATTCGTCGGGGACGAGGCGGAGCATTTCCTCGGTTGTGCGGATGATGATCGGGAGCATGAGGCAACCGAGCGCAAGCGAACCACCAAAACCATTCAGGCCGAATGTCAGCGTCCATACCGTGTAGACGAACAGACCCATAACGATTGATGGAACACCGGTCATGACATCAGCCATGAATCGAATCAGTCGAGCGGTGCGACCCTTGCCTCCATATTCATGGAGGTAAATCGCGCCCAGAATTCCGAGCGGTATGGCCATAAGAGCAGCAACAAAAGTGATGAGGAGCGTTCCGGCGATGGCCGGGCCCATACCGCCACCCGCCTTGCGGGTGATGGTCGGAAGGTCTTCGGTGAACCACGCCAGCGAAAGTTGACCAATGCCCTTAAACAGGACATAGCCGATTACGAGGGCCAATGGCACAAGAGCGACAAGCAATGCGCCAACCATCCAGATTGAAGCGAGCCGATTCTTCACTCGACGCGATCGACTTGTGGTCGCATCGAGAAGTAGACGCTCGACATCGGGTGACAGAAGATCAGTCATCTCATGCCCCCTGGCTTCGGCGATCGAAACGGCTCACAATGCCACGAGCAGAAACATTCACGATGATGGTGACGCCAAAGAGGACCACACCAAGCCCGATCAGCGCGGCCCGATGAGTTCCGGACGCCTCACCAAATTGATTCACAATGACCGCTGCCATCGAGTCGCCGGCGTCGAAAAGATGTGTGGTGATTTTTGCTTGAGAGCCAATAACAAGCGCGACCGCGATGGTTTCGCCCATCGCTCGACCAAGACCAAGCATTACGGAGCCCACGATGCCACCGCGACTCCATGGAAGAACTGCTGCGCGGATCATTTCCCAACGGGTAGCACCCATTCCGTAGGCGGCTTCGCGTTGCGCCGAGGGCACCGTTGCAATGACTTCACGACTCAATGACGTAATGATCGGTGTGATCATGATGGCCAAGATGATGCCGGCAGTCATATAACTGCGGCCGCTTTCTCCGTTGAAGAACCAGCCCAAGACTGGGATGTCTCCGACAGCACCACTTATTGATTTGTAAACAGGCTGGATTGCCGGGGCGAGCACGATGATGCCCCAAAGTCCGTAGACAACTGATGGGATCGCAGCCAAAAGATCCATCACGTAAACGACTGGCTTACGCAGTCGACGCGGGGCAGCTTCGTTCGCGTAGAGCGCAATACCCAAACTCACTGGAACAGCGAGGACTAATGCGACGAGTGAGGACAGAACCGTTCCGTAGATAAATGCGAGAGCGCCAAACTTGTTCTCTGCAGGAATCCAGGTACTCGAAGTGATGAAGCCAAGACCTTCTTGTTTGAAGGCTGGCCATGCTTCTTTGGTTGTTGAGTAGGCAATGAGTCCCAAAATCGCCAAAACCGCCAGACCCGCGATGAGAGCAACAGCCTTAAATGCTGAATCGCCTCGCCGACCTGACGTTGGCTCAAGCAACGACGAAGCGTCGCCCCCACCATGGGGGGCGACGCCATCGTTACTGAGAAGCAGAGTCACGAGGCCTTTCTAGCCCTGAATCTGGGTGATCTGCGCAAGCGCCTTGTCACGAAGTGCCGTGGGAAGCGGTGCGAAATCGACGTCCTTGGCGAGGTTCTGGCCCTCGGTAAGGAGATAGGTGAGCCAACCCTTGATGGCGGAGGCATTCGACGCCGGCGTCACGTAGACGAGGACGTAGGTGCCAGCGGTAATCGGGTAGGCCTCTGCACCAACGGTGTTGAGCGCCGAGTAGGTCAGATCATCCTTGACCGTGGCGTTGGCAAGAGCGGCTGTTGCGCCCGCAAGAGTAGGAGCGACGAACTTGCCGTCCTTGTTCATGATCGAGGCGAATGACAGGCCTGTTGCCTTGGCGTCGGAAAGATCGACGTAGCCGATTGCTCCGGGGGTGTCCTTGATGATCTGAGCCACACCAGCGTTGCCCTTGCCAGCCTGAGCGGCCGGCCATGCAACGGTGTCGCCAGCGGCGATGGTGAAGTCAGTCGGATCAGCAGCCAAAAGGAACTTCGAGAAGTTCGAGGTTGTGCCTGAGCCGTCGGAACGAACGGCGACGGTGATCTTGGTGCTCGGAAGAGTCACGCCGGAATTGTCAGCGGCGATTGCCGGATCGTTCCATGTTGTGACCTTGCCCATGAAGATCTTCGCCAACGTGGTCGCAGAAAGGTTGATGCTCTTCACGCCCGAGAGGTTGTAGGAAACCGTGATGGGAGCAGCAACCGTCGGGAAGTAAAGGAACGGGCCCTTGAACGTGGCCTTGTCAGCATCGCTCACGAGTGAATCCGAACCGGCCCAGTCGGAAGTGCCGGCAGCAAGGTCCTTCTTGCCCTGACCCGAACCAACAGCGTTGTAGTTCACGGTCACGCCAGATGCGACCTTCTTGAATCCAGCAATCGTTTCTTCATAGAACGCCTTCGGGAATGTTGCACCCGAGCCGTTGAGGGTTCCACTGATGGACTTGTAATCAAACTTCGACGAAGCACTTGTTGTGCCTGACGTTGAGTCTGATGAGCTCTTGCCACAAGCGCCGGCAACAAGACCGACAGTGACAAGAATGGCTAAGAGCCACGCAAGACTCCGCTTAGATGAACGCAAGGTAATACTCCCTGTAACAGATGGTAACGACAGACCCGTTTGAGCTGCCGAGAGGCACGGTACGGAACCAATGTGGCCGTTTCTGATGCGTTAGGTGTACGCAAGGTGAACGGAAAGGGAATTCCTCGCGCAGGCGTTCAGCGCAATCGAGATGCGACGGCGCTCATCCGCTCTGGCACCGCCCGGTACCAAACCCAGACCCCTCGCTTCTCTCGATCCACGAGGCCAGCCTCGAACAGGATTTTGAGATGGTGGCTCACGGTGGGTTGCGACTTACCAATAGGCGTCACCAGGTCGCATGCACACACTTCACCTTCTGGCGCCGAACTAATAATGGAGAGCAACCGCAATCGCACTGGGTCTGACAGAGCGGTGAAGACTGCGGCCAGTTCATCGGCATCGCGTTCGCTCAGGGGAATATCACGAGCCGTTCCGCAACAGACTTTTGAAACAGCTTTGGCCTTCTGGTTCTTCGGTGTCATTGCTCGCTGCCTCAACGTAGATATTCCCAAAGTAGATATTGACAACTATCGATATTCTAACGATAGTTTGTATCGACAGTCATCGATACGTTGAATGCCTGAACTGAGGAGTCTCATGTCCCGAGTCCAACTTGCTCTCAATGTTTCCAACATCGACGAGGCCATCGCCTTCTATTCAAAGATGTTCAACACAGAGCCCGCAAAGGTTCGCGAAGGTTATGCAAACTTCGCCATCTCCGATCCTCCGCTCAAGCTGGTCCTCATCGAGAATGCGGTCGCCGAACGACTCAACCACCTCGGCATCGAGGTTTCCTCTAGCGAGGAAGTAGTCGACGCAACGCAACGTTTTGACAGCATCGGCTTCACAACGGACATCGAAGAACAAACCACCTGTTGCTACGCCGTGCAGGACAAGGTCTGGGTCCGCGATCCCGACGATGCCCGATGGGAGGTCTATACCGTCCTCTCTGATTCTGAAGTTTTTGGTTCTGCTCCGATCGACGGTGGCGATGTCTGCTGCGCGACGGCTCCTAGTGAGTCGGTGACTCTCACTTCCAAGACTGGTTGTTGCTAGTGACTCCGCTGATGCGCAAGTGCGCTGCTGAATTTCTTGGTTCTGCATTCCTCATTGCCACGGTGATCGGTTCCGGGATCATGGCTACGAACCTCACCGACAACGTTGCTCTTCAACTGTTGTGCAATACCGCGGCAACCGCTGGCGGATTGGTGGCGCTCATCAGCGCTTTCGGTCCCGTTTCTGGAGCGCATTTCAATCCAGTCGTGACAATTGCCGACCGGGTATTCGGCGGCATGCCTAATCGAGACGTGTTGCCGTACATCGCTTCGCAATTGCTCGGAATGTTTGTTGGCGTCATGGTGGCCAACCTCATGTTCGGGCTCTCGGCAATTGATATCTCCACCAAAACTCGCTCCGGCGGCGGCATCTGGCTTGGCGAAATTGTTGCCACGCTCGGACTGCTCCTAGTGATCTTTGGCGTCGTCCGATCAGGCAAGTCCTCACTGGCTCCGTTCGTTGTCGCTGGCTACATCGCTGCGGCGTATTTCTTTACCTCATCAACGAGCTTCGCCAATCCAGCGATCACCCTTGGCCGCTCACTTTCCGATTCCTTTGCAGGTATCGCTCCGAAATCTGCCCCCGGATTCATCATCGCTCAATTCGTCGGAATGGCTCTCGCCCTTGTTGCCATCCGCATTGTGTTCCCCGACGTTGACGAGTTTGCCGATGAGATTCTCATGCTCCACGAGGAAGACTGATGACAACAACCAACCCCACCGTTTTATTTGTGTGCGTTCACAACGCTGGGCGATCACAAATGGCAGCGGGCTTTCTTGACCACCTCGCCGGAGACCGCATCGAGGTCCTCTCTGCAGGCAGTGCGCCGGCCAACACGCTCAACCCAGCAGTCATCGAAGCCATGAACGAGGTCAACATCGATCTCGTTGAACGAGGCGCACACCCCAAAATTCTCGACGCGGCGATCGTTGAACGTTGCGATGTCGTGATCACCATGGGCTGCGGCGACAACTGCCCCTTCTTCCCTGGCGTTCGCTATCTCGATTGGGTCCTTGAGGATCCAGCCGGACAGGGCGTCGAAGCCGTCCGCCCGATTCGCGATGAAATTGAGCGACGAGTCCGCGAACTGATCAACGAGCTCACTGCCTGATTCGATACTGCCTCACCAAATGATTAGCAACGCTCAGCGTTCCGAAACCAACGTGAGAAATGCCGACAGCACATCGACATCGTGGTCATAGGTGAGGCGCTCCCCCGCTTCCGCCGCGCTCACCCATTCAAGAATGTCAACCTCGTCGTTCGCTTCGAAGACACCCGAACGGATTGTCATCTCCCAATAGCGAACGATCTTCGATCGGTTCTTGTGGTCGCGATAGGTCACTGAAGGCAGTTCCTCGCCGAGTTCACAATCGAAGCCTGTTTCCTCAAGTACTTCGCGGTGCGCCGTTTGCTCATCGGTTTCACCCGATTCGGCTTTGCCCTTGGGGAAGGTCCAATCGTCATAACGAGGACGGTGGACAATCACGAGTTCGAGATCCGTTCCGGCACCGCGAGAGATCACGCCTCCGGCGGCACGCACCTCAGACCTCGCGCCATCCGCTGCCTGTTCTTTGTTTCCGTCCGTCTCTCGCGAACCAGCCACAGTTCAGTTGCGGCGTTCAAGCGCTAGTGCTTGGAAGCGACGGTGGGTATCGAAACTGCCAGCACTTCCATCAGATGCGACGACTCGATTCCACGTCGTGTCTGGACTTAGAGACCACGCCAAGTGATCGTCCTCAAGATTCACGTCGAGAATTTGGTGAAGCCGCTCCTGCAGTTGCGGGTCTTCAACGGGAACAAGCGCTTCGACTCGGCGATCGAGGTTTCGAGGCATGAGATCAGCGGACCCGATGTAGTACACCGGCGCGCCGTCGGCGCCATGCGCGAAGTAATAGATCCGAGAGTGTTCGAGAAAACGACCGACTATGGAACGAACGTTGATGTTCTCTGAAAGTCCCGGAACCCCTGGACGAAGACAGCAGATGCCGCGCACGATGAGATCAACTCGTGTGCCGGCTTGCGACGCTGCATACAGCGAATCGATGAGCGCAGCATCGACAAGGCTGTTCATCTTGAGAATGATGTGGCCATTGGAACCGAGTGCAGCTTCGTTCGCGATCAGTTCAGCGATGCCAGGACGGACTGTCGACGGCGCGATGAGAAGCTTCGAGAATTCTGGATCACGGGCAAACCCAGTGAGGAGATTGAACAACTGTGTGAGATCGGAACCCACCGCCGGGTCGGCCGTGAGGAGACCAATGTCTTCATAGAGACGCGCAGTCTTCGGGTTGTAGTTGCCAGTTCCGATGTGGCTGTAGCGGCGGATGCCATCGTGCTCTTCACGAACCACGAGAGTTGTCTTGGTGTGAATCTTCAGGCCCATAAGGCCATAGATCACGTGAACACCGGCCTTTTCAAGTTCCTTCGCCCAGCCGATGTTCTTCTTTTCATCAAAACGAGCTTTCAGTTCGACAAGTGCTGCCACCTGTTTGCCGCGCTCGGCGGCGCGCACCAGTGACTCGATGATCGACGTATCGGATGATGTGCGATAGAGCGTCAGTTTGATGGCGAGCACTGCGGGGTCATATGACGCTTGCCGGATGAACTCTTCGACTGACGTGGAAAATGACTCGTATGGGTGATGAACCAGAACATCGCGGTCTCGAATAACAGAGAAGAAGTCGACCGGTTCGTCAGGGTCGGTGCTGGTCAAGCGAGGTTGGGTAATGGGTGCCCAAGGTTCGTCTTTGAGATCGGGACGATCGAGACCCATAAGGCCGAGAAGCCCACCCAAGTCCAATGGTCCGCTGAATCGATAAATGTCACTGTCTTGGAGATCGAGTTCCTCGGTGAGAAGTTCAAGGATTTCCTCTGATGCATTGGCATCGATCTCAAGCCGCACAGCGCGACCAAAGCGCCGGCGACGCAATTCCAATTCAATAGTTTCGAGGAGATCGTCGGCTTCTTCTTCTTCGACCGTGAGGTCGGCGTTACGCGTGACTCGAAATGCGTAATGAGTTCCCGGTTCCATGCCCGGGAACAGCACATCGAGATGCGAAGCGATGACCTGTTCAAGAGGAATAAAACGCTCACCGTCGGGCATGACAACAAACCGTGGAAGCAGATTCGGCACCTTGACGCGCGCGAATCGATGTTCACCCGTAACTGGATCGTTCACAACCACGGCGAGATTCAGCGACAAGTCAGAAATATAGGGAAATGGATGCCCAGGATCGACAGCTAACGGTGTGAGTACAGGGAAGATCCGCTCTTCGAACACCGTTTCGAGAAAGGTGCGGTCGTCAGCATCGAGATCGTCATAACTCGAGAACACGATGCCGGCGCTGGCAAGAATCGGAACCAGTTGTTCAAGGAAGACGGTTTCAGCTTGAGAAACCAGCAACGAAATGCGTTCGTGGATCTCGCGCAATTGTTGCGCCGCCGTGAGCCCATCGGCCGTCAACTTTCCAAGCCCCGCGGCAACTTGATCTTTCAGACCGGCAACCCGAACCTGAAAAAACTCATCGAGGTTCTGCGCAAAAATTGCGACGAACTTGGCTCGTTCCAGAAGCGGAACATCGGTGTTCGACGCAAGAGCGAGAACGCGAGCGTCGAAATCGAGCCACGAAAGTTCGCGATTGAGAAATCGCTCTGGCGATGCGGAAAGTTCGGCAGACGTGAGGTGCACGACGGGGTGCGATACCCCGAGCCGCGTGTTCACTCTTCGGGAAGGCCGAGGTCCCAGACAAGCACGAGGTTCTCGCGCTCGGCATCACGTGCAACACGCTCTTTGTTGCGACGAAATTGCGGGTCGTGCGGCGGGAGAAGGAGAAGGCGAGCCATCACGCGATTGCGAAATTCATCAACAAGGCCACGGACCTCGGAATCGCCTTGGACATCCCAGTGCGGGGCGACCGGGCCGAGGTAGATCACTCGGACATGGCCACGGGGCGGCTGGTCGGAAACGATTTCGGGCATGGACATGGCTGCACGGCACTTTCGTCATATGAGGGCCAAGAGCGACCCGCAAGGACAATCAGCCTAGCGGCGAGTCGCTGACGGCTCCCCAACGGGAGCGGGACCGGCGAAAGGATTCACTTAAACGAAACCGAGGGTTGGCCTTACCCCCTCTTTCACCCCCCATCCGTAGGGTCCCGCACATGGAAACCCCCACCCCCTGGATGAATGACGGCAACTGTAAAGACCATCCCCCCTCCACCTTCTTTCCCAGCGATGGGGTTGGTGTTGAGGTGGCAAAGCGCATATGCGCCACCTGTCCGGTAGTGGGCGAATGCCTGAACTACGCCCTCGACAATCGCATCGATCACGGCGTGTGGGGCGGAACCTCTGAACGGCAGCGACGTCGAATGCTCAAGGGCCGCCGCACCCCCAGCCACCTCATCACCATCTGATCGCATCCGGTCATCGACCCTGCCAACCAAGACCTGCCCCGTTCATCTCCACCTCCCGGAGATGGATGGGGCAGGATCGCGTTCGTGATCAATCGTGATTGAGTGCGTCATCAACATCAGCGAAGGCCGCGACCTCGACCTCGTCGAGGAAATCGCGCTCGCTGCGGGCAATGACCTTCTCGACGTGCATTGCGACCCCGACCACAACAGGTCAGTACTCACGGTGATCGGTGCAGCCGCACCTGCTGCAGTTATTCGTGCCGCCGTTCAGCGACTCGATCTTCGATCACACGAAGGTGTGCATCCGAGAATTGGAGTGGTCGATGTCGTGCCGTTTGTACCGCTCACTGGTTCCACCTTCGAGGACGCACTTACATCGCGAGACGCAAGCGCGTGGTGGATCGCCGATGAACTCCGCGTACCTGTTTTTCTCTACGGGCCCGAACGCACACTGCCCGATGTTCGTCGCGGAGCATTCACAACACTCCGACCCGACTTCGGCCCGCCGGAACCTCACCCCACTGCCGGAGCCGTTGCCGTCGGGGCCAGAAACCCATTGATGGCATGGAATCTTTGGCTTTCTGACGCCAGCCTCGAACAGGCCAAGGAACTCGCCACTTCGCTCCGCGGTCCAGGCGTGCGGGCGTTAGGCCTGCAGGTCGGCGATCAGGTTCAGGTGTCGATGAACCTGATCGACCCACTCCACGTGGGTCCGGCCGAGGTCTACGACATCGTGGCCGCATCCGCCGACATAGCACGCGCTGAACTTGTTGGTTTGATTCCTCAAGCTGTTCTCGAAACGGTGGAACCGAAACGATGGGAACAACTCAACCTTTCAATCGAAACAACGATCGAGTTTCGGTTAGAGCGCTAACAGTTCGCCGAACGTTCGACGACGAAGAACGAGTAGCGGAACTCAGGCCGTTGCTGTACGAGCCGGCGCTGCAGCTGCAGCACGGGCCAATGCACGCTGGCGACGAATGCGACGACGCTCACGCTCGCTCATACCGCCCCAGATGCCGAACTTCTCGCCATTGGCGAGGGCGTATTCGAGGCAATCGTCACGAACGACACAGCCCTTGCAGACCTCTTTGGCCTCGCGGGTTGACGCACCACGCTCAGGGAAGAACAGGTCGGGGTCGACGCCGAGACAGTTGGCCATGTCCTGCCATGACTTGTCTTCGCCGTCGAGATCGGCTGGCGCCGAGTTCTGTGCATTTGTGAAAGAGATCGATTGCGGCATGCTTTGGGTCCTCCTGGACTCGAGCAGCTTCCCCCGGAGCGCCGGTGCTCCATGGGTGTAATTACACCGGCGTGATTCTGCCCCGTCAGTGGGACAAACGCAAGGGAGATCTGGATTCCAGGGCAGTCATCAGGTGCTGGGGAAACCGAAAAATAGCCTCTCACCTGCGGAAATAGGCCTAAACAAGCGGTTTCAGACAAAAATCGCTCTCAGAAAAATCCTTCGAAATCCTCAAAAACCCTTGAGGCGTATGGGGAATTCAGCCGGCTCGACGGCCCCGGAGCATCTCGCGTTTGTTGTTCAAAAAGTCGACCAACACGTAGTCGCCCAAGTTCTCTGGGGTCGTGAAGAAGGCCCTTCCGCCGTTCAGTTGGCTCATCTTTTCGACGAACTCACTGAGGTACGGGTTCGGGTCGAGCATGAACGTGTTGATGACAATGTCCTCTTTGGTGCAGAGCATGACCTGACGCAGCGTGGCGTCACGGGTTTCGGGCCGGGTCGGATAATCAAAGAAAATTTGACCGTTCGGCATCACGTGGGCAGTGGGTTCGCCGTCAGTAATCATGATGATCTGTTTCGTTCCGGACTGCTTGGCCAGCATGCGCCGGGCGATCATGAGGCCCTCGTGCATGTTGGTGCCGTAATCAAAGTCCCAAGAGACCTCAGGCAGTTGCTCGGCCTTGAGTTCCGCCGCCGTCCGACTGAAGCCAACAAGCCCGAGATAGTCGCGCGGGTATTTCGAAGTGATGAGGGCGTGCAACGCCATCGTGACCTTCTTGGCCGGCAGGAAGTTGCCCCGCATCGGCATCGAAAGCGAAAGATCGACCATAAGAACGGTGCTCGAACGAACCAGGTGTTCGGTGCGCTCGACCTCGAAGTCCTCAGGCGTGAGTTGCACAGGCGTTCCGGCGCCGCTGCGGAAAATGGCGTTGCGGACGGTGCGACCGATATCGAGATTGAACGGATCGCCAAACTCGTAGGGCTTGGTGGAGTGGTCACGTTCATGGCCAACCCCGATGCGCGCGATTTCGTGCTGACCGGCTTTGTCCATATCGAGTTTGTTGAACAACTCGTCGAGAGCGTTCTGACCGAGTTGGCGAATGCCGCGTGGTGTGAGTTCGAGCTTTCCTTCTTTGTTCTCAACCAAACCGGACTCTTCGAGACGGCGTGAGAGTTCCGCCATCTGTTCGAGACTGCGGGCTGCGTCGTCGCCAAGAAGTTCGCGAGCACGATCGAGATCGACTTCTGCAAGTGCGCCGGGATTCGCCGCGCCCTTCAGAAGATTTTCGAGTTGATCGATATCGCCAAGTTCCTGAAGCATCTGATTGGCATCAGCCATGTTGAGCGGTTCGTCGCCAGAGAATTCGTAGCGGCGATTCCAGTTGAGATCAGGAAACGCTTGAGCCAAGTTCTGACCGAGTTGATCCATTTGCCAACGAAGATCCATATCTTCGAGCAACTGATCGGACAGCGACTGCATCTGAGCCCGCTGTTCGGGCGTCATTGAGTTCATCATCGCCTGAGCAGCAGCCATGCGGGCCGCCATGATCTCAAGCAATTCATCAAGGTTTTGCGGGTTTTCTGGGAAGAAGTCGCCGAACTTCTCCATGAAGCCGTCGAAATCGGTTTCTTCGCCATTCTGACGTTGTTCGAGCATGTGATTGAGCTCAGCGAACATGTCTTTCATGCGGGCCATGTCTTCAGGGGACATGTTCTCGACCGCACCCGACATCTGATCGACGTACTGCTGCATCAGTTGCTCGCGCAGTTTCTCGACGAGTTCCTCGAACTTCTCGCGCGCTTCAGATGACGTGAAGTCGTGGTTCTGCAGATCGCGCACCATCCCGGCGAGATCTTGCGACATCAGGTCGAGCGACAGGTGCCGCTCGGTCGCAACTTGGTCGGTGAGTTCTTGGCGGCGGGCGTCGCCGGAATCACGCGCTTCTTGCGCGAGTTCATCGATTGCTTCGCGTTCGGTCTCAACGACTTCGCGGAGTTCTTTCGCGATTTCGTCGTAAATGCCACCGAGATCGTGACTTTCGAGCGTTTCACGACGTTTCCGTCGGAGCTCGTCCATCATTTCCCGCAAGCCCTTCATGCGCTCGCCGTTGTCGGAGTCGAAACCCTCTTGCATCATCCGGCGCAGCGCGGCATTGATATCGCCGTGATACAGCAGATCGTCAGTGATTTCGTCAAAGATGTCGGTGGCATCGAGATCGAATCCGACCTGTGTGCCATCCCACCGCGAGTACTGAACCCGATTGGCTCTGCCCATAGAGGCACCGTACCGGGAATACTGCAGGTATGACCGACCCAGCCCTTTGGGGCATCGCTACAACCGCTGCCGGCTCCGAAGGGCTGTCGGATCGAAGCGATTGGTCGACCCTCACCGCCGAAGGCACCCTTCCCGATTCCATGATTGGCAGCGGTTTCGGTTTCGAGTACCGCTCTGACCTGCCGATGTTGGCCGAGGCCGGCATTCCCACGATGCGGTGGACACTCGATTGGTCGCGGCTTGAACCCCATCCCGGCCATTGGGATAGCGATGCTGTCGATCACATCACCGATGTTCTGACTGTGGCCCGAACCGCCGGCATCGACGTTTGGGCGGTGCTGCACGATGGCCCGCTTCCGGGTTGGTTCTCCGAAGATCAGCGCGGTTTCGACGACAGCGACGGCCTTCGCCTCACCTGGCCTCGCCATGTTGATCGCGTCGCAGAAACCTTTGGCCACCTGGTTGCCGCGTGGGTGCCAATTCTCGACCCCTACACACGAGCCCTTGAAGGGCATCTCATTGGCAGTCGACCTCCCTATAAAAGCGATCCCGGAAAGTTTCTCGAGATGCTGCTGACTTTGCACCGCGCGTCATTTGAAGCCAACCGTCTGCTGAGTAGCGGTGCTCCACCGGTTGCGGTCTGCATTGATACATGTCCGGTGGAGCCCGGCGTGATGTCACGCGAACCCGATGAACGAGACGCGGCACGCAAACGCGTTGAGTCTGTTGACTGCTTGCGATTTGGTTCGTGGGTTCGCGAACTCAACGACGGTGTGATCTCCATTCCTGGCCTTGCCGAACGAGAAATCGACGGGCTCGCCGGCGCGTACGACCTCGTTGGATTCACCTATCGCGGCGGCTCAACGTTGTTCGCCGACGGAACCACCAAGCCCTACCCAATCGATGCTCCCGTCGCCCCCGATGGTCGAGCACCATGGACCGAAGGTCTCGGTGTCACCATTCGCCGTCTCGCCGACAACTTCCCCGGCCGGAAGTTCGCAGTCCTCGGTACGGGACTCACCGCCCATGAAGACGATCGACGCGCCGAGGTTCTCGCCGGATCGATCTTCGAAACCCAGCGCGCCGCAGACGACGGCATTTCGGTCACCAATGCATTCTGGGAGTCAGGCATTGACGGATGGACACCTGAATGCGGATTCGACGTGCCCAATGGGGTGTTTGATCGCAATCGAGACCCGCGTGTCAGCGCCGAATTACTGCGCGCCGCACCTCGCTGACGTGCGATGCTCTCGGCGTGAGCACTGAACAGAGCAACGCCGACCGTTCGCCTCAAGACATCGCCAAAGAGGCTGCCGGGCGTCACGCCGCCAGTTATGTCACCGATGGCATGCGCGTTGGTCTTGGCACCGGTTCTACCGTGCACTGGACAATCATCGAACTCGGCGAACGAGCACTCGACATCATTTGCACGTCGACTTCCGTTCAAACTCACGAGCTCGCAACATCGCTTGGCTTGAACGTGATTTCCCCCGACGAGATTGGCGCACTCGATATCGCGATCGATGGAGCCGACGAGGTCGACCCTGCGTTCAACCTCACCAAGGGCGGTGGCGCTGCTCACACTCGCGAAAAGATCGTGGCGTCAATGTCGCCCCGATTCATCATCGTTGTTGATGAATCGAAACTCGTTCCTGCACTCGGCCCCTTCGGCACGCCGATTGAAGTCCTCGATTTCGCACCCGGAGTGGTGACGACCGCGGTCGAAGCACTTGGCGCATCAGCGGTCACGACACGAGATCGACTCAGCGATAACGGCAACCTCGTCATGGACGCTCATTTCGGCACCATTGCTGACCCTGTTGCGCTCGGCAATGCCCTCGCGAATACGCCGGGAATCGTCGAACACGGGATCTTTCCCGGTTCGATGGTGGAACGAGTTGTGATTGCGGGCCTAGACGGCGTACGCGAACTGGTCAACGACCAGCGCTAAATCACAACCAGCGGTCAGCCGCGACCGCGATATTGCGCTCGTGCGCCCACTGCGTCTTTGTTGAGTCGCTTCGAAAGGTGCAGACCTTCGAGGACGAACTCGACCGCGCTGGCAACAACCTCTGGTGTTGTGTCGCCGCCGGTGAGGGCAGTGATATGCGGGGCAAGCGCAGGGATATCGGCCAGCAATGCGACGTAATCGGCAGACGAAACATCTTCGCCAGCGTTTACGAGGCGATCGCCATCGAAGGAGTCGACGACCTCGCGCAGATTCTCGACGGCAATGTGCTCACGGAAAACTCCGAGCACTGCGGCCTTAAGAATCTGCTCGACGACAAGCCCTTCACGACCTTCTTCGATCGTTTCGATTTCGACTTTGCCGATTGTCGATGCGGCGAGCGCATCGAGATCGGAAACTCTCGGGACCACAATGGTTTCTCCATGCTGCAGAGCACGGCGCATTGCGTTGGCCTGAAGGGTTTCGAGGTTTGCCACCGTTAAGCGAACAGAAACACCCGAACGCTGATTGATATGCGGGTTTCGACGCGCAAGCTGCGAGAACTCGGCAACGATTTCGGTCATGTACGCCGGCAAACGCACTTCGAGTCCGGGCACCGCAAGATCGCGCGCCTCTTGCAAGGCAATCGTGACTTCAGTTGCGACCGTGAGTGGGTAATGGGTGCGAATCTGCGAACCGAAGCGATCCTTCAGCGGCGTAATGAGGCGACCGCGGTTGGTGTAGTCGTCGGGGTTGGCCGACGCGAACAACAACACATCGAGCGGAAGTCGAAGCTTGAAGCCACGGATCTGCACGTCGCGCTCTTCGAGAACGTTCAAAAGACCGACCTGGATACGTTCAGCGAGATCGGGAAGTTCGTTAATGGCGAAGATGCCACGGTTGGTGCGAGGGACGAGACCGAAGTGAATGGTCTCTTCGTTTGAGAGGTGGCGACCTTCGGCGATCTTGATGGGATCGACCTCGCCGATGAGATCGGCGATTGAGGTGTCGGGGGTGGCGAGTTTCTCGCCGTAACGCTCATCTCGATGCACCCAGGTGATCGGGGTGGCATCGCCCTTCTCGGCCACGAGGTCGCGGGCCGGCTTTGAGACAGGCCCATAGGGGTCGTCATTGATCTCTGAACCCGCCACGATGGGCATCCACTCATCGAGGAGGTCGGTGAGCGACCGGATCATGCGGGTCTTGGCCTGACCGCGTTCACCGAGGAAGATCACGTCGTGTCCGGCGAGGATCGCATTCTCGAGTTGCGGAAGGACGGTGTCTTCGTAACCGAGAACGCTGTCGAAGAGCGGTTCCCCGGCTTTGATCCGTTCAATCGCGTTCTGACGGAGTTCGTCCTTTACGGAACGACTCACCCAGCCAGATGCGCGTAGTTCTCCGAGAGTGGTCGGACGCTCAGACATCGTTTCCTCCCCTGCCGGACCCGATGGCCGGACGATGGACGCCTCAACCTACCGCCGACGCCCCCACCTTGGGCGAGCCGAGGCCCGAAAGAGCGGGCGCAGGGTTCGCCCCTCACCATTGTCGGTGAGTAGCGTGATCTCACTTGGTCTTGGCTCTGCCGGACGAAGACCAGTTCCAGTCACAGCCGCTTCTAAGAAAGGTTTGCTCGTGACAGCAACCAAGGAACCGCCAGCGCTAACTCCGGACATTTCGTCCCCGACGATTCGCAAGGCCAACCGACGCAGCAACTTCGCCATTATCGACCTTTACAAGTCGTCAGTGGGCAAGAAATGGATCATGGCTCTCACCGGCATCATGCTGATGGGGTTCGTGCTCTTCCATATGATCGGCAACCTCAAGATGTATTTGGGCGAGTCGCATTTCAATGAGTACGCAGAGTTCCTGCGCCAACTCCTTGTGCCAATCGTTCCACCCACAGGTGTCCTTTGGATACTTCGTGTTGGCCTCATCGGCGCATTCGCTCTGCACATCCAGTCGGCCTATGCGCTAACCCGCATCAACCACAAGGCCCGACCGGTCAACTACAAGTCACCACGCGACTACGTAGCCGTGAACTGGGCGGCCCGCACCATGCGCTGGAGCGGCATCATCGTCGGCCTCTTCCTGCTTTGGCATCTGGCCGACCTCACGTGGGGCTGGGCCAACCCGGACTTCGTCAACGGCAACCCTTATGCCAATGTCGCCAGCAGTCTTGATCGTGCACCCGTTGCTGCGCTGTACATCCTCGCCAACATCGCGCTCGGCTTTCACCTCTACCACGGCGCCTGGAGCATCTTCCAGAGCCTTGGCTCAATGAGCGCACGCTTTAACCCCCGACACAATCCGCTTCGCCGTGGCTTCGCTGCTGGCTTCGCGATTCTTGTGGCCGGTGTCAACATCACGTTCCCGATCGCCGTGCTTACCGGCGTCGTCGGCTGAAGGAGCATCAGATGAGCACAATTACTCTTGACTCCAAGGTCCCGTCAGGTCCCATTGAGGATCGTTGGACGAACCACAAGTTCAACATGAAGCTCGTGAACCCCGCGAACAAGCGGAAGTTCACCGTGCTCGTGGTTGGCACTGGTCTTGCCGGTGCAGCCGCTGCCGCGACACTTGCCCAGCTCGGTTACCACGTGAAGTGCTTCACCTTTCACGACTCGCCACGTCGTGCGCATTCAATCGCCGCGCAGGGTGGCATCAACGGCGCAAAGAACTACAAAAACGACGGCGCCAGTGTTCATCGTTTGTTCTACGACACGGTCAAGGGCGGCGACTTCCGTTCACGCGAGTCAAACGTTCACCGTCTTGCCGAGGTCAGCGTCAACATCATCGATCAGTGCGTGGCACAGGGCGTTCCCTTTGCTCGTGAATACGGCGGTCTTCTCGATAACCGTTCGTTCGGTGGTTCGCAGGTCAGCCGTACGTTCTACGCCCGTGGCCAAACCGGTCAGCAGCTCCTGCTCGGCGCCTATCAGGCCCTTATGCAACAGGTGTCGCTTGGCAATGTGGAACTCCACACCAAGACCGAGCTTCTCGATGTCGTCACCAAAGACGGCGTTGCCGCTGGCATCGTCACTCGCGATCTCGTCACCGGCGACATCCGCAGCTGGGCGGGTCACGCCACATTGCTTTGCACCGGCGGTTACGGCAACGCCTTCTACCTGTCGACCAACGCCATGAACTCCAATGTCACGGCAGCTTGGCGAGCGCACAAGAAGGGCGCACTATTCGCGAACCCTTGTTACACACAGATCCACCCGACCTGCATCCCGGCCAGCGATGAATTCCAGTCGAAGCTCACGCTTATGTCTGAGTCGCTTCGTAACGACGGCCGTATCTGGGTTCCAAAGCAGTTCGACGACAATCGTGCACCGGAAAACATTCCGGAAGAAGACCGCGACTACTTCCTCGAGCGCAAGTATCCGTCGTTCGGCAACCTCGCGCCGCGTGACATTGCGTCACGTAACGCGAAGCAGGTTGTTGACGAAGGCCGCGGTGTTGGCCCGATCAAGAACGGCGTGTACCTCGACTTCGCCGAATCAATTGGCCGTCTTGGCGAGAACGTTGTGTTCGAGCGTTACGGCAACTTGTTCGACATGTACGAGCGCATCACCGACGAGAACCCGATGAAGATGCCGATGCGTATCTACCCGGCTTCTCACTACACAATGGGCGGCCTGTGGGTTGACTACAACCTCATGACCAACATCCCAGGCCTGTACGCACTCGGTGAAGCCAACTTCTCCGATCACGGGGCAAACCGTCTCGGCGCTTCGGCCCTCATGCAGGGTCTGGCCGACGGCTACTTCGTTGCTCCGAACACGATCGGCGATTACCTCTCCGGTTTGCTCGGAAAAACGCCGGTCGGCACCGACGATCCCGCATTCAGCACGTCAGTAGCTGCGGTGCAAGACGACATGCGTCGTTGGATCGCTGTTGGTGGCACCAAGTCGCCGGAGTACTACCACCGCGAACTCGGCAAGATCGTTTGGGATTACTGCGGCATGGCCCGCGACAAGAACGGTCTTGAAAAGGCCCTCACCGAGATCCCCGCATTGCGCGAAGAGTTCGAGAAGAACGTTCGTGTGCTCGGTGATCCCGATGGCATCAACCAATCGCTTGAAAAAGTCGGTCGTGTTGCCGACTTCTTCGAACTCGGCGAACTGATGTGTCGCGATGCGCTTATGCGCGAGGAATCATGCGGCGGTCACTTCCGTGTTGAACATCAGACCGAAGAAGGCGAAGCCAAGCGTGACGATGCGAACTTCTCATTCGTCGGCGCATGGGAGTGGGAGGGCACGGGCAAAACCCCGACCCTCCACAAAGAGCCACTTGTGTTTGAAACCGTTAAGCCCGTCGAGCGCAGCTACAAGTAACCAGGAGCCATTGTGAATCTCACACTCAAGGTCTGGCGCCAGAGCGGTCCTACCGATCCCGGCCACTTCGAGACCTACGAAACATCCGACGTGAAGGACGAGATGTCCTTTCTCGAGATGCTCGACCTCGTCAACGAAAACCTCATCGCCGACGGCCACGAGCCCATCACGTTCGACAGCGATTGTCGTGAAGGCATCTGTGGCACCTGTGGCCTCATGATCAACGGACAGGCTCATGGTCCCCAGAAGGGCACCGCAACCTGCCAGTTGCACATGCGCAAGTTCCACGATGGCGAGACCGTCACCATCGAACCGTGGCGTGCTGCTGCGTTCCCTGTGTTGAAGGACCTCATGGTCGATCGCAGTGCGTTCGACGCCATCATCGAGTCCGGCGGTTTCATCACCGCCGACACCGGTGGCCCTCGCGATGCCAACGAGATCCTCATCCCGAAGATCGCAGCCGACTCCGCCATGGACGCTGCTGCGTGCATCGGCTGTGGTGCATGTGTTGCAGCCTGCCCGAATGGTGCAGCTCAGCTGTTCACGTCAGCCAAGCTCGCTCACCTCAATCTGCTGCCACAAGGTCAAGCAGAGCGCTGGAAGCGCACCGAGGACATGGTCGAGACCATGGAGATGTTCTTCGGCTCATGCACGAACTATGGCGAATGCCAAGAAGCGTGCCCGAAGGAAATTCCGATCGATTTCATCGCCATGATGAATCGCGACTTCCTCAAGTCGAAGCTCAAGAACCGCAAGCTGCAGGGTCAGCGCTGATCAGTCTCTGATTCGCCCACCTGCGGCATTCTCGCCCGGCGCCGAACCACTTCCTTATGGGAGTAGGCGGCGCCGGTCGTCGTTTTGCGGTGCTACTCGGCGAAGTGCTTGCCCTTGGGTTTGTTTCGGCGATGACGAAGGAACTCGATCGCAATCGGGATCAGCGAGATGACAACGATGGCAACAATCGCGTATTCAATGTTCTTGCCAATGGCCGGAAACGCAGAGCCGAGCCAGTAGCCCAGCAGGATGAAACCTGCACCCCAGATCGCGCCGCCGATCACATTGAACTTTACGAACGTGCGGTAGTGCATCTTCGACACACCGGCAACGACCGGCGTGAACGTACGCACGATCGGAACGAAACGTGCGAGCACGATCGACTTCGAACCGTGCTTGGCAAAAAACTCTTCGGTCTTTTCCACATATGCCGGCTTAAACAACTTCGACTCGGGTTTTTTGAATAACGACGGGCCCACGCGCTTTCCAAAGGCGTAGCCAACCTGATCGCCAGCGATGGCGGCAAGAGCACAGAGAATCGCCACCACAGCCACGTTTCCGTTGGCGAGGGTCCACTCGGTGCCGTTATCGAGGGTGATGCCTGCGGTGACGAGACCTGCCGCGAACAACAATGAATCACCCGGAAGGAAGAAGCCGATCAGAAGACCTGACTCAGCGAAGATGACGATCAGAAGGCCGATGAGGCCGATCGACTGAACCATCTTTTGAGGATCGGGCCCGAGGGCGAATATGGCGCTGGTAATCACGGAGAACATGGCGGGAACCCTAGTGGTGGGTCCTGCGAAGGCCGTGGCACATCAGCTACAAAACCTGTGACCGGATTCAGTACCCGTCGGCGGGATTGACGACTGACAACAACGGTTCATCGTTCAGATACAAACGCAGATTGTCAACGAACGTGGCATACATGGCCTGGAAGGCGCCCGACCAGTTCCAAGACACATGGGGGCTGAGTCGCACCGCAGGGTGCGAGTACATCCAATGCCCATCGGTAAGGGGTTCCGGATCGGTGGCATCGATGTCGGCGCAAGCCACGATCCCGTTGTCGAGCGCACGCAGCAACGCATCGTCATCGATGATCGGGCCGCGAGCCACATTGATCAGTTGCACGCCAGGCTTCATGGCGGCGAAGAGGTCGTCGTTGAACAGTCCACGAGTCGCGTCAGTGAGCGGTGCAACAAGCACGACATGGTCGGCATCGGCTACCAACTCGGTGACAGAACGAACCATGCGGACGCCATCGATCGGACTCGGAGCGTCGCTATTGCGCATTGCGGTGATGTTCATCCCAAACGGGAGTGCTCGTTGTGCGATTGCCGTTCCGATTCCGCCTAAACCAAGAATGGCAAGGTTCGCATTTTCGAGCGTTGCAAACGACGGAGAAGGGATATTCCACTGCTTGGGTTGCTCAGTGACAAACGAGTTGGGCATGCGCTTTACGAACGACAGCATGCAGGCCATGACCCATTCGGAAATGGGAACAGCGCTTAGACCACGTGAATTGGTGAGGATCAGGTCGTCGCCAATGAGGTGGAGCGGAAACTTGTCGATCCCGGTGCCAATGAGATGCACCCACTTCACGCCACGACTGAGTGCTTCTTCCAGAGTCGGAACGCTTGTGGGCGTGGTGATGAGCACATCGCCGACAACATCGGGGTCGATCTCGCCATCCATCGGAATGGCAATGACCTCGACCCGGGAAGCGAGGTCGTCGGGAATATGGATCGAGTCGAGTCGACCCACATGGCTAAGTACTCGAAGCACTGTCAATCGCCCTCTCTCGTGGCCCGCAGCAGCGAAGGTGTTACGGAGCGTCAGCGTAACGGACCCGTGCTCTTGGTGACCGAGGAACGGGCTCCACCGACTACGGTCCGAGCGATGCCCGAGTACCTCTCCCCCGCTTGGTTTACCGAGGCCGATTCGCTTCTACGTTCGAGCGAGGTCCTCAGCGCTCAGTCGAAGGGCGTCCACCTGGTGCTTGAACAACGCGTCGGCAAGGATGACGCTGCAACGGTATGGCACGTGCGCTTTGCTGACGGCACCGTTTCGATGACCCGAGGCCCAGCCGATGCAGCCGATGTCATTTTTGTGTGCGATGTTGCAACGGCCGAAGGCATTCGCAGCGGCAATCAAAGCGCTCAGGCTGCATTCATGGATGGCGCTTTGCTCGTCGAGGGTTCGATTCATTCGCTGTTAGCGCATGCGGAGTTATTCGCGGTGCTTGATGACGTACTCGGCCCGCTGCGCTAAGCACAACGGGCCGAGACCAAACAGTTTCAGTTTTTTCTGCACCAGAAGGTGTAAACGGAATCAGATGAGTCCGAGTTCCTTGACGCCGTCGCGCTCTTCGACAAGTTCGGCAACCGAGGCGTCGATGCGACCCCGTGAGAAGTCGTCGATGTCGAGACCCTGCACGATTTCGTACTTGCCATTTGCGCAAGTGACGGGGAACGAAGAAATGATGCCCTCGGCAACGCCGTAGGAACCATCGGACGGAATCGCCATGGAGACCCAGTCGCTCTTGGCGGAACCAAGTGCCCAGGTGCGCATGTGATCAATCGCGGCGTTCGCCGCCGATGCTGCGCTGGAAAGTCCGCGAGCTTCGATGATCGCGGCACCGCGCTGCTGAACCGTCGGGATGAAATCATTCTCAAGCCACGCCTGATCGTTGACCAGAGAGGCAGCGTTCTGACCCTTCACTTCAGCGTGGAAGAGGTCGGGGTACTGCGTTGCTGAGTGGTTACCCCAGATCGTCATCTTGGTGATGTCAGAAACGGTGGTGCCGGTCTTGGCCGCAACCTGTGCCATCGCACGGTTGTGATCGAGACGAGTCATTGCGGTGAAGCGCTCGTTCGGAATGTTCGGCGCGTTGTTCATGGCTATAAGTGCATTGGTATTGGCGGGGTTACCGACAACGAGGATCTTCACGTCTGACGCGGCGTTATCGGACAGCGCCTTGCCCTGTGGCTTGAAGATGCCACCATTTGCTTCGAGCAGGTCCTTGCGCTCCATGCCCTTCGAACGCGGACGAGCACCAACGAGCAGCGCATAGGAGATGTCGCCGAACGCTTCGCTCGGATCGTCGGTGCGCACGATGCCCGAAAGCAGCGGGAATGCGCAATCTTCGAGTTCCATCGCAACGCCCTTGAGCGCGTCCATGGCCGGGGTGATGTCGAGAAGCTGGAGGATGACCGGCTGGTCTTCTCCGAGCATCTGGCCACTAGCGATACGGAACAGAAGGCTGTAGCCGATCTGACCGGCAGCACCGGTGACAGCTACGCGAACGGGGGTCTTCACAGCGGGGTCCTCCACAGGGACGTCAGGTTGACGAGCCGACACTAGTCAGCCTCTGAACCCCTGAAAAAACCGCGAGAACCGATTGCCGATGGTCAATCGACCACCGTGTCTGGCAACGCCTTAGAGCGTGACGGGATACGGGAACTTTGCGTCCACGCCGCCGTCGACCACCAGGGTGCGACCGGTCACATAGGCCGACATATCGCTGGAGAAAAACAGCGCTGCCGATGCGATATCGGAGGTGGCCCCCATCTTCTGCAAGGGAGCGTTGCCCGCATTGAGCGCACGCTGCTCATCGTTGAACACCGCTTCCATGCGAGGGCTGAGGATCGTGCCGGGAGCAACTGCGTTGGCACGAATACCGAAGCCACCGAGTTCGATGGCCAAGGTCTGCACCCAAGCCATGAGTCCGGCTTTGGCCGCTCCGTAGGCCGCGTGCATCGGAGCTGCAGTGAACCCGCTCACCGAGGCAATGAACACCATCGTGCCGCCACCGGACTTTGACATGAGTCGACCAAAGGCTTGTGACAACAAGAACGCGTGGCGAAGGCAGATGTCGATTTCCCAATCGAAGGTCTCGTCGGTCATGTCGAGAATCGATTCCCAACGAGCCATACCAACAATGTCGACAAGGCCATCGATGCGACCATTAATGGCCTCGGCATCGGCAGCGAGTTTCGCGGCACCTTCACGAGTGGTGACATCGCCCACCCAGGCAACACCGGCTGGACCGATTTCGGCAGCAATCTCTGCGGCACGGTCGGCATCGACATCGACGCACACCACGGTCTTTGCGCCCGCCTGCACGAGTGCATGCGAAGTCATGCGTCCCATACCAACGCCAGCACCGGCCACGACAAACGTGCGGCCGTCGACGCGAAGGCGTGAAAGGAAATCGGGTACGGGAGAGTTGTCACCGGTTGTCATCGAAGTATTCCGTTCTTGAGTTGATCGTTTGGAAAGGATGTCATGCCATCACCACGCCGCCGTTGGGGCGGATCACCTGACCGGTAATGAACCGTGATGCATCGCTCGCAAGATAGAGCATTGCCCATGATTGGTCTTCAGGTGTGGCGATTGTGCGCAATGGCGACTGTGCGGCGCGAGTCGAGGTGTAGGACTCGCGCTCTGCTTCGTTGGTTGATCCGTCTGCGTTTGTCCAACGCGACTGCACCATCGGCGTGTCAGTGAAACCCGGAGCGATCGCGTTCACTCGGATGTTGTTGGCTCCAAGCTCAACAGCCGCGCAACGAGTGAGATGCGAAACAGCGGCTTTGGTCATTGCGTAGATCGAAAGCGTCGGCGCTGGCATATCGCCACCGGCAGACGACACGTTGATGATCGAACCACCGTTGGTCATTGTGCGACCTGCGGCAGCAACACCCCAGTAGGTGCCCCAAAGGTTGATCTTGGTGATGAACTCAACGTCTTCGGGTGTTGCATCGACGATATTCATGTAACGAATAACGCCAGCGACGTTCGCCCAAATATCGAGACGGCCATGAGTTTTGATTGCCGCGTCGGCCAGTGCGTTGACCTGATCACGATCGGAGACGTCGGTGGGAACGATCGTGGCGTTGCCACCCGCAGCCGCGACCATCTCGGCGGTTTCTTCAAGACCAGCAACACCGACATCGGCGATAAGCACATCCGCACCGGCCTGGGTGAAGGTAATGGCGGCTTGGCGACCAATACCGCCAGCGGCACCAGTGATGACCGCAGTGCGGCCATGCAGCGAGAACTGTTCGACGAGTTCGCTCGAGAGGGCCGGTCGGCCGTCAGTCTTCGAGGTCATTGCTCGGTTCCTCTCGTGGGCGTCTGCGACGCCGGGCGTGCTGTCTGTAATCGTCTCAGCCATTAGTTTTCGCTATTGCGAAGAACTCTTCGCTATGCTGTTGCCACCGTAGGACACCGGTCACACCCGGTCAATCGAACCGAAGGCGCTGTCATGGCCCGTCCCGCCCCGGCCGCCAGCCGAGCGATCCAGATTCTCGATCTTCTTGTCACCCACCCCACCGAGCGGTTCACGCTGACGGAGTTAGTGCGACGCACCGGCATGAGTCTGGGATCGGCCCACGCCACTCTTGCAGTGCTTGAAGGCAGTGGACATGTGTCACGCAACGCAACAACTCGCGCCTATTCGCTCGGACCCGCACTCGTCGTGGCCGGCGTGGTCGCACTAGAGCATCACCCAGCAATTGACGCCGCACGTCAAGTGATCGAACCGCTGGCCACAGAACTCGGCGTTGAAGTCGTCGTATCGGCGCGAACAGTGGATGAAATCATTTTTGTCGCACGAGCTGGTGAACACAGCGCGTTTGGCCCTGGAGTGCGCGAAGGCGAACGTGTTCCACTTGTTCCGCCGCTTGGAGCCGTGTTCCTCGCGTGGGCCGGAGAACTCGAAGTCGAACAGTGGCTATCGCGTTCGCCTGATTCCAACTCCGCAGCCCTCGAGAGAAATGAGGCTGCTCTCGAACTCGCTCGCACGCGTGGCTTCGCGGTAACCGCTGGTTCTGACGCGCAACGACAACTTGGGGAACGCACCTATTCGCTATCGGACTCCCCCAGCAACACCGAACTTCGCAACGATGTCACTGAATTATTCGCAGTGCTGGCAACGGAGAACTATCCCGTCGTCGATCTTGAGTCGAACCGCCGATTCGATGTCAGCACCATCGCCGCTCCCGTGTTCGGAGCGGACGGCGAAGTCATTGCTGCAATCTCGGCAACGGGATTTCCCCCCGGCCTCGATGCCGAAACCGTGATCGACGCGGGAACAAAGATCCGGGACGCTGCAGCAATTGCCACCCGCTCCTCACGAGGTCGTTTCCCAACGAATTAAACATCACTTCCACATAACGCTTGGCGTTCATGACGCCAAGCGTTATGCTTTGACCATGCTGCAATCGTTCGCTGACAAAGACACCGAGAGGGTCTGGAGCCGTGAACGCCTTCGAAAATTCCACCCCGATCTCCAGCGGGTTGCTCTTCGCAAACTCGCAATCCTCGACGCAGCCGAGTCACTCTCCGACCTCCGAATCTCTCCTGGAAACCGGTTGGAGAAACTCAGCGGCAATCGTTCAGGACAACACAGCATCCGAGTCAACGACCAATGGAGAATCTGCTTCCGTTGGACAAAAGCTGGGCCAGAAGAAATCTCAATCACGGACTACCACTGAAAGGTATCGCAATGAATCAAAGAATCGATCCGATACACCCCGGCGAAGTCCTTCTTGAGGATTTCCTCCTCCCGCTTGGAGTAACCCAACATCACGTGGCCGTGTCGATTGGCGTCCCGCCACGTCGCATCAACGAGATCGTTCACGGAAAGCGACGGATCACTGCCGATACATCTCTGCGACTCGCTCGCTATTTCGGTACCAGCGATCGGTTCTGGATCAATCTGCAGTCACGATTCGATCTCGAAGTTGAGCGCGACGAAATTGGCCCGTTGCTTGATGCCATCACGCCACTCTCTGTTGCCTAGCGAGTAGAAAAACCCAGCCGTCAGGCAGTAACGCGGGCCACGAACTCGGCCATTTCGGTAACGCCTTCGACAGCTTCGGGGAACGCCGGGTAGCTCATCGTCCAGATATGTGGCATTTCTGGGTAGATGCTGAGCGTGACGTCAACGCCTGCGGCCTTCGCAACATCGGCGAGTTTGCGTGAGTCGTCGAGCAATACCTCGGCATCGCCGACAAGGATCAGCAACGGTGGAGCGCCATCCCAATCGCCGAACAGCGGTGAAGCGATGGGGTTCATCGGGTCGGCACCACCGAGATAGGCCGGCGCTGCTTCTTCGGCCGAGGTGCGCGAGAACAACTTGTCGGATTCGGCGTTGGTGTCGTAGGTGTCGGCGGTGATCGTGAGATCGACCCACGGTGAACAACAAATGACGCCGGCAGGAAGTACCCCGTCGGCAAGCGCGTGCATCGTCACCGATGCAGCAAGACCGCCACCGGCTGAATCGCCAGCAATCACAATGCGGCCAGTATCGATTCCTTCAGCAAGGAGCGACTCCCACACAACGAAGCAGTCGTCGACCGCTTTGGGGAACTTGTGCTCCGGTGCGAGTCGGTACTCGACCAGCAGCACTCGAGCACTGAGCACAGCTGCAAGATGCGAGCCGTAGGAGCGATAGGCCAGCGCTGAGGCAATACGGAAACCGCCTCCGTGGAAATAGAGAACGATCGGAGCGTTATCGGCCACGTCGACTGGTCGACATTCAATGCCAGGAACGCCGCCACGAACGAAGGGCTCAGCCACTGTCCCTTCGGCCAGCGGCATTTGTGCCATGGCCTCGTCGATGCGCGAACGCTGTTCGGCAATGTCCGCAGGGGGCGGCGGAACGGGTCGGGCTGCCATTGCTTCCTGCATTGCGTGAAATTCTTTGCTGGCCATGCGCTGACACTAGAGCGTCGTACGTCGGAAATACGACGATCTGGGAAACTTTTTACAC